>Ga0315314_1001658_pt1 | contig 19556 bp, 18 predicted proteins | sample TDP9_MG_FD_203631 | JGI IMG/M metagenome (GOLD analysis project Ga0315314, IMG submission 203631) | Freshwater sediment microbial communities from Lake Towuti, South Sulawesi, Indonesia - TDP9 | ecosystem: Environmental > Aquatic > Freshwater > Lake > Sediment | place: Indonesia: South Sulawesi... | reverse complement strand
GAAAAGTCTTTCCTACCAATGCCTCGACGAAAGCATGGAGAACGGTCTGGGAAGCCAGTCTAAGGATGCTCATTCAGTTCATCAAAACCGACTATGTGGATTAGGCTTTTGCACCGATTGCAGATTATTGTGAGACATTCCAAGTACTCTTCCTTCGTCTTCACGTCGACGACATCGTACGTATCTCCAGTCTCGTCGTCTGGGGAAAGGAGCTCTCCGCAGGACGGGCACGGAAAATCGCCTTCTCCGTCGATTTTTGTCAAGTCTACTTTGAATGTGGACTGCTGTTTCATTTCCGCGTTCTCCGTGGGTATTGCAATCGAAGCAGAGTTATGTTCCAGTATTTTTAAGGTTTAAGAATCACAAGTCCATATGCCCAAGTTCTTGTGGATAGCGTGGTTCTTGTTTTCACGATCGGTTGAGAGGGTTCTGAACATCATTTCCAAAAAGCCTAGAGTGAGTTCAGTCCTATACGTAATCTCTTTAGGGCGAGTGACGAAAACAGATATAAAAAGGACCTGCCGATTTATTAGGCGTGGCAGAATGAGGAATGAAGGATAGGCTTGTCGTTCTAAAGGTTGGCACGGGCAGTCTAACCAGACGTGACGGGAGCTTGGACCTTCAAGCGATGAGAAGGATAGTAGATCAAACAGCCGAAGCCGTAGGTAAAGGATACAAAACCATCCTGGTGACTTCTGGGGCTGTTGCGTCCGGTACGGCTGAGTTAGGTGTGAAGCCGAACCCCAAAGACATGGTTCTTAAGCAGGCCTGTGCAGCTGCAGGTCAAAGTATCCTCATGTCTCATTACAGAGACTTGTTTATGCGTCACGGAGTGAAAGTTGCCCAGATACTTTTGACAAAGGAGGACTTGTCAAACAGGGCATCCTACATTCATACGTGCAACGTTCTGGATAGGCTGCTTCAGCTGGGCGTCGTTCCCATAGTAAATGAAAATGATGTGACATCAATTGACGAGTTGATTCCCGTGACGAAAGGGTTCAGAGTAAATTTCAGCGACAATGACATACTCTCCGTTCTGATAGCGAATGCCGTTCAAGCAGATCTTGTGCTGATACTCTCTCACGTAGGGGGATTGTATACGATGAACCCTGAAGATCCGAAGGCCGGGATGATACTGATTGTTGAGAAGGTCACTCCTAACCTCAAACAGTTGGCCGGGGGGAAGAGCCGCTGGGGAAGGGGCGGGATGAAGACGAAGCTCGAGGCTGCTGAGATAGCGACTCAAAGCGGGATTCCTCTCGTAATCGCTAGTAGCCGAAGGAAGAATGTCATACTCGATGCTTTGGACGGTAAGCCTGTTGGAACCTACTTCAAGCCTTTGGAGAGGATGTCCGGTGAAAAGAGATGGATAGCATACGGGGCCTCAGTAAAAGGGCAGCTTCATGTTAATGAGGGCGCGAAAAAGGCCGTCTTGAACGGTGCTAGTCTTCTCGCTGTAGGCGTAACTCATGTTACCGGACAATTTAAGATCGGCGAAGTTGTGAGCCTCGTCGACGAAGACAGCAAGGAATTTGGAAGGGGGATGGTCAACTACACAAGCGAAGAAATCAACCTGATAAAAGGGTTGAAAACCAGCCAGATTCGCACCGTCTTAGGTTATGTGGGACAGAAAGAGATAGTTAACCGTAAACGTATGCATATTATGGAGATTGAAAAATGATACTAGAGATGTGTAAAAAAGCTAGAAAGGCGTCCGTTGATCTTGCCAAGTTGCCGACGGATGTCAAAAACAGAGCCCTCAACAAGATGGCTGAAGCTCTAGAGAGTAATTCTGACAGGATACTTGAGGCCAACAGGAAGGATGTTGAGAATGCGAAAGCTAGAGGCGTCAAGGAATCCCTCGTAGACCGGCTTGTCCTAAGCACATCCAGGATCGGAAAGATGGCTCAATGTTTACGTGAAGTTGCTGATCTGCCTGATCCGATCGGCGAGATAATCAAGACTTGGACGAGGCCGAACGGCTTGATAATCGGTCAACTGCGCGTTCCGCTCGGGGTCGTCGCCGTGATCTACGAGTCTAGGCCTGATGTCACCTCTGACGCTGCAGGGATATGCCTCAAGTCTGGGAATGCTGTGATCCTAAGGGGAGGCTCAGATGCCATAAACTCAAACATAGCAGTTGGGGATGTTCTGAGCGAGGCTGCGACAGAAGCGGGGATACCGGATGGAGCGATTCAAGTCGTTAGAGCCACCGAGAGGAGTGCTGCAACCGAGCTCATGATGATGAGGGGATACGTTGACGTTCTCATCCCTAGGGGTGGCGCTGATTTGATCAAGGCTGTTGTGGAGAACGCTAAGGTTCCGGTCATAGAGACTGGTGTTGGCAACTGTCACATCTATGTGGATGAGGAGGCTGATCTTGATAGGGCTATCGATATCGTCTTGAATGCCAAGTGCCAGAGACCGGGGGTCTGCAATGCCGCTGAGAAGTTGTTGGTACACAGAACTATTGCAGAAAAGTTTCTTCCGAGGGTCATATCCAGCCTGCGCGAAGCCGGTGTCGAGGTTAGGGGATGCGAGGAGACGAGGAAGAGACTGCCCGATGTCAAGCAGGCCACTGAGGAGGACTGGTACACCGAGTATCTGGACTTAATAATTGGCGTGAAGGTTGTTAACGGCTTAGATGAAGCCATAGGCCACATAAACAAGTACGGCACTATGCATTCGGAGTCAATCCTCACGTCTGACTTCAAAAAGGCTCTCCGGTTTATCAGGGATGTGGATGCGGCCGCTGTCTACTGGAACGCTTCTACGCGCTTCACCGATGGGAACCAGTACGGGCTCGGAGCTGAGATAGGCATCAGCACACAGAAAATGCACGCTCGAGGACCCATGAGCGTCCAACATTTGACGACGATCAAGTACTTCGTTCTGGGCCGCGGTCACATCAGGGAGTAGCATAGCCTTCGCTGCGACCTCACCTCTTTAAGAAGGTACAAGATGCAGATATTTCCCCTTTGGGGTTCCGAGCAAATGAAAGGGGTTGTCTTTGACATTCAGCGGTTCTCTGTTCACGACGGACCAGGCATACGGACGACCGTTTCCTTAAAGGGCTGTTCTCTTCGCTGCTTCTGGTGTCAGAATCCTGAAGGCATCCGTCTTAAGCCAGATATCCTGTTTTTCCCCCAAAGGTGCATTGGTTGTGGCCGATGCCTCAATGTATGTCCCAGGGGGGCCCAAAGGATGCTGGACGGCGACCGTGTATACCTCCGTGAGAAGTGTGCTGTGTGCGGCAAGTGTACTGAGACATGTTACGCTGGGGCGCTCATTGCTGCTGGGAAGCAGATGACTGTTGACGAAGTTATGGAGGTGGTCTTGCGGGACAGGATATTCTATGACTTTTCCAGCGGCGGGGTGACGCTTTCGGGAGGTGACCCCGTTGTACAGCATGATTTCTCGCGGGCAATTCTCGAACGGTGCAAATCAGAAAAGTTGCACACAGCCATCGAGACCTCAGCAAATTGCGATTGGAATGACCTGGCTGCTCTCCTTCCAGTAACTGGACATGATCATGATGGATATTAAACATATAGATCCAAGTTTCATGCACAAAAAAGAGAAGACCTTCACAGACCAAAGGATTGAGGATTGAAGCCGCATATGTTCTAGGATAAAAAAGGAGGTTTCTATATTCTACAAAGCTCTGACTGAAGGAGAAACAGTGCAATTTATGGCAGACGTTTGAAAACGAATTATTTATTCAGCCCTTTTTAGGATTCGAACATTTAAACATAAAGATGGCAAGCCACTTTGCGGTCCTTTTCAAGTTCTATTAAAGGAGGCCTTTTTTGACCGCAAATAGGCATTGCTTCCAGGCATCTATTACAGAACTTGCAGCCAACAATAGTCTCGAGTCGGGCGATTTCTATATCTTGTAGTCTTACCTTTCCCTTCCATCTAGCTCTGGGATTCGGTATCGATATTGATTGAATTAGCGTCTTTACATAGGGGTGTTCTGGATTCTTTACTATGGATTCAAAGTCTCCTTGTTCCATTACCGAACCAAGGTACAATATAATTATTTCATCACTAATACAATAAGCATTGGAAAGGTCGTGAGTTATGTATAGACAGGACATATTATTCTCTTTCTGAAGTTTTTGGACGATCTTGAGAATGTCTGCCCTCAGCGAAACATCTATCATAGACACTGGTTCGTCAGCGAGCATGATCTTAGGTTGAATGAGAAAAACTCTAGCAAGCATAACTCTCTGCCTTTGGCCACCACTCAATTGATGAGGATACTTATCAAGAACATCATTCGCGTCTAGACCAACCGAATATAGTGCTTCACTTGCGAGTTTGACGGCTTCACTTTTTGACTTTGCCAACTTGAAATTTTTTATTGGTTGCATCAGTACATGGTTTATCTTATGAAACGGGTTCAAAGTTTCATATGGATCTTGGAAAATTGCTTGTACTTCTTTTCTGTAACTTCTCCATTCTGATCTCTTCCTCTTCCATATATTTTTGCCTTGGAACAATACTTCTCCATACGTAGGTTTTATGAAACCTAATAGCACATTGACGATTGTAGTTTTTCCGCTACCGCTTTCACCTGCCAAGGTTATGACTTTCCGGTCATCTTCCTGTATCTGAAAGGAAAAGTTTTCTACCGCAGTTACATATTTCTTATGCATCAAACCGCCGAGAGGAAAAACTTTTGTCATGTTTTTTGCTTCTAAGATAGCTACCATCTAACATTCTCCCTATAAGTAAATATGGCATGCTACAAATTTTTCAGGTTCTATTTCTTTGAATTCAGGTTCCTTATGCTTACATATTTCCATAACTTTGGGACAACGAGTATGAAACCTACATCCAATTGGTGGGTCTCTCAAATCTGGTGGTAACCCGGGTATACTTCTTGGGATTTCCTTTCTCTCAAAAGTAGGAACGGAAACTATCAATCCTTGAGTGTATGGGTGTAAGGGCTCGTCATAAATATCAAACACACCTTGAATTTCCACAATCTTACCTGCATATATTATTGCTAATCTATCTATAACCTCAAAAAGAGTTGCTATATCATGGGAGACTAACAAAATCGAAGTGGCATGTTCTTCCTTCAATTCAGTAAGCATCTCAAGAACTCCTCGTTGGACAACTACGTCCAAGGAACTGGTAGGCTCGTCAGCAATAATTAGTTCGGGTCTCAGGGCCATTCCCATACTTATGATTACTCTTTGTCTCATTCCTCCGCTGAGCTCGCACGCATATTGTTTAGAGATGCGCGGTGCTAGGGCAACATTCTTCAGTAATGTTGAGACATAGCCTTGTGGGTTTTTTCCCTGATTCTTGAACCTGTGGTCTTGCATCGCATCCGAGAATTGTTCATAAATCTTCATTACCGGGTTCAGAGCATTCATAGATGATTGTGGTGAAAAGGCGACGTGTCTCCATCTTATTTTTCTTAGCTCTTCATCACTCATGCTAAATAAGTCATTTCCGCGAAATAGAACTTTGCCTCCTGCGATGTAGGCTGGTGGCTCGATTAGCTTCAATAGACCCATTGCCAGTGTAGATTTGCCACATGCGGATTCTCCTGCAAGACCAAGTGTCTCTTTTTTCCTTACTGTGAAGCTCACGCCATCCACAGCCCTAACAGGTGCACCGAAGGTCTTATAATATATCTTAAGATCCTGTACTTCGAGCAAAGGTGTTTCCATTTTTTATCTTCTTCCTTTCAGTCTTGGATTGCCGATTTCGTCAAGCCCCATGCTAATAATAAAGAGACTTACAAACAGAGTAATCAGAATAATGCATGGAGGGAGCCACCAGTTAACTAAACCTCTGGTGAAAGCGTTAAAATGCATACACCAATTAAGTATTATTCCTAAACTTACCCTATGTTGTGGTCCTAGACCAATAAGTTCTAAGCCTGCCTCTGCCATCATTGCACTACTCACAATAAAGGCGAACCATATTCCTAGAAACGGAAGCATACTGGGAATAATCTCTTTTGCTATTATTCCAATCCCGCTCTCGCCTGATAGTTTAGCAAGTTTGACGAAACCTCTTTCTTTGAGGCTTAACATTTGTGACCTGAAAACTTTGCATGCCCAAGCCCAACTGAAGATTGCCAATATCACGCTCATTATTGGTACTTCAACCTTGCCAACGACTGCAGCTACAAGTATGAGAACAGCTAGGGATGGTATAGTAAGGAAGACTTCTGTAAAAACATTAATTATGCTATCTCCATAGCCTCCATAATAGCCTCCAATCATTGCTAGGGTTAGTGATGACGCGAAGGCTATAACTCCAGCCATGAATCCTATTTGCATGGAAAGAACAGTTCCAAAAAATAGTTGTGTAAGAATGTCTCTTCCCATAGGATCAGTACCTAAGGGATGCTTCCAAGAAGGGGGTAAGTTAGGAGCTACATTACCCATTGTCATAGGATGATAAGGTGAAATGAGAGATACTAGTTGACTGACCAGATATATACCAGCAATAATACATAAACCAACGAAGATTTTTCTTTCCTGTCTGATCACTTTCAATCCTCTAAGAATTGACGATAAAAGATCTCGAGTCGAACTTAAGGATTTTAACATCACTTTTCTCCAACTCTTGGATCCAATAGCGGGTAAAGCAGATCAATCAATAACGCAGCAGTTGTGACCCCAAAAATCACTACCAAAGTTACACCTTGTATCAATGGATAGTCTAGCTCTCGAACTGCATTGTACATTAGACTGCCAATACCGGGATAGGAGAAGACTATCTCCGTTATGATTGAGCCAGATGTGATCGTTCCTAATGCAATAGCCAAATCTGTTATTGAAGGTAGAATCATGTTCTTTAACGCATATCTCCTGAAGATATTTCTCTCACGTAACCCTTTCGCTTTAGCAAGAAAAAGATAGTCTTCTCCTAGCACACTGACCATGAGGCCTCTTGCTTCCAAAGCCCATCCGCCAAGCTGCACAAGCACGATTGAAAGTGCGGGTAATGTTGCGTGTTTCAAAATGCTAATTATGTATTCGATGTTGCCTGGGATTAGCGCTAAATCTACACCTCCGCCATAGGGGAATAAAGGCAACAAATAAGTTAGTAGATAAACTAGCATAATGCCAAGTATATAGTATGGTGTCTGGCTTAGAAACATGAACAAGCTGAAAAATACGTTTGCCCATTTTGAAGGTTTTTCTTTTCTTTGGGTCCATCCCATAAGAGCGCCAAGTATGAGTCCAACAGAATAGCTTATAATTACTGCTACAGCCAATAACCCTATAGTCCATGGAATTGCCGTCATTATCATTTCTTCAACCTTCGATGGAAAATAGGTTATCGACAAACCTAGATTCCCATGAAGCAGGTTATTGATGTAAAGGAGGAATTGCATATGCATAGGTTGATCTAGATTAAACAGCTGTGAGTATTTTTCAACAAATTCTTTTCCGCCTAGATTAACACCCTGGCGAAATAGCTGCACCATCTTAGCTTCTATTGGATTGCCAGGAATGAGTCTAGGAAGAATAAAATTTATAGCAAGGGCAACAAATAGTGTTAACACGTACATCGCTATTCTTCTAACGAAGTACTTTACGGTGTACATACTATTTCACAACAATAACTAGAGAGAAAACACTTAAAAGTATTTTGGTATTTCGAAAAAATCTACAAGAGTCTTATGACAGACGCTTTCCCTAATAAAAAATGGGGGATGTTTATTCTGTCTCAGCCGTTTCTCCATAAGTCTTTATGTACGGCCAGTCTGTAACTATTATCATATCAAAGCCACGCGTGTCCCGTTATCCGTTATCCATATGCAGTCAGCGCCTTTACTCCATCCTAGACTAGTGAAGATATGTTCTGTCTTATTCTTATCTGCGGAATGCTTGCCAATGGTTCTTATTGCTGAACTAATAGATCCAGGAAAACCAGTGGTAGCAGGTCCATCCCCTCCATTTATGGACATGAGGACAGCAACTCCTGCATTTGGAGCTCTAGAAGGCGCGCTGGTGGTCGCAGGGGCTGCACAAATAATGCGATACTACGGTATTCCTTCATATGGGAGCATTGTAAGTTCAGACTCCATTGTTATTGACACGCAGACAGGATATGAAGCCGCATGGACTGCACAGATACCCTTGATGGCGCGAATCAACTTAGTTAACGGCATAGGCCTCATTCCTTCTTACAATGGTTGCAGCTTAGAGAAACTTGTAATCGACAACGAGGTTTTCGGCGGAATAAGGCGAATAATGAAAGGAATCAATGTCTCTGAAACTTCTCTGGCTGTAGATGTCATTGAAGCTGCTGGTCCAGGAGGACATTATCTGGGTCAAAAATATACAAGAGAACAGCTAACCAAAGAGCGTTGGTTCCTAAGAATCTCCAATAGATTGGGGCTCCAGCTAGCTAGCTTAGCATCAATCGGAACCCCTCGAAAAAGACATAGAAGAAAAGATAAAAGGTCTCGTTGAAGAAGCGGAAACGACAATAGCAACAAAATAGTAGCATAGAATTATCAAGTAGAAAGAGGAATGTAAAGTTTTATATGTTTTGAATGTGCTTAAGAAACATCATATTGCCAGTAATTATGCTAGGTGATAATGGTGACAATTATAAATATTGCGTCAGGGCCTCCAAAGATTCACCCCAGAAATCCTCGATATTTTACCGATGGAAGCGGAAAAGCAATCTATCTGACTGGTTCCCACACATGGAGTAATCTACAAGAATACGAAGGAAGCTCACCCTTCAATTATGTTGCTTACTTAGAGTGGCTGCAGAAGCACAACCATAACTTTACGCGGTTGTGGTTCTGGGAATGCGGGATGCAGGCAGAATGGATACATGGGTGGAGCGAGGACAAACTATTAGTTTATCCTTTGGCTTACGAGCATACAGGACCTGAAAAAGCCTTTGATGGCAAACCAAAGTTTAATCTGACCAAATTTAACGAAGCATACTTTGACAGGTTACGCAAAAGAGTCGTGCTTGCTAGCGAATACGGAATATATGTTTCAGTTATGCTATTTCAAGGTTGGGAACTCGAACGAAAAGGAAGAAAAATCAATCCATGGAATGGTCACCCATTTAACAAGAACAATAACATCAATAGGATAGACGGTGACCCAGCTGGCAAAGGAAACGGGTACAAGATACAGACATTAGAGATTCCTCAAATTACAAGGCTACAAGAAACCTATGTTCGCAAGGTCATAGACACAGTTAACGACTTGGACAACGTTATGTATGAGATATCTAACGAGAGCGATGGCACTTCTACAGAGTGGCATTATCACATGATCAATCATATTCATGAATATGAGAAAAGTAAACCAAAACAGCACCCTGTAGGCATGACCTTCCAATATTCTGGAGACCGAAAAGGAACTAACAAGAATTTATTCGAAAGTCCTGCCGACTGGATATCACCTAATCCTGAAGCGGAAAGCGGCTATAATTACTGCTACAACCCTCCACCAGCAGATGGCAAAAAGGTCATATTATTAGACACGGACCATCTTTGGGGAATAGGTGGTGATTCAGTATGGGTGTGGAAATCTTTTCTACGAGGATACAACCCAATCTTCATGGACCCCTATGACACAGGCTTTATGGACCCGTGCGACAGCGGCCTTGTGGATGTGGGAAAAATTGACCCAGACTGGGAATCCGCTCGCATAGCTATGGGACAAACTCGCATGTTTGCACAACGAATTAACCTTTCTGAGATGACACCACACAGCGAGCTTTCCCATCCGGGATATTGTCTGGCAAATCCGGGGTTTGAGTATTTAATCTACCGTCCACCAGAGATGACTAGAAGGATATATGTCGATCTTTCTGCTGCGAAGGGAAAACTATCAGTAGAATGGTTCAACCCAGATGTAGGCGTCGTTATCGAGGCAAAACCGATTATTGGCGGAAACCGACCAATCTTTATAGCACCCTTTAATGGTGCTGCAGTTCTCTACATTAAGCATCTTGAGTCATGATCTAATTTTCGTGGAAAGTCTGACATATTCCTCTCATTTTTCCGGTTTTTAAGAACCACTTAAGATGAAAGAACACTATTAATGTAATGAGTAGCGTTAACATACTAAACCTTTGAAAATATATAAGGAACCACTGAATCGGATTAGACTAAATTGCCAAATGACTAGCTGGCTAGCATAATAAGTATATCCTAAATAGTACTGGGGAAATTTTGGGACGCCTCAGGAAGGAAGTCGGCGTTGATATGATCGAAGACTTTTTTTAGATATTCCCAAAATTTTCGAGACCTCCACTTGTCTGCCGATTTTGTGAGGGGTTCTGCCTGTCAAAATCTATACCGCCATATTTTTTCTCGAAGGCAATAGAAGACCTCTGTGTATCCTACATTTTAGCTAAAATATAGGATATATTCAAAAAATTGCAGGTCGTGTTTCCTCAGCAAGACAATGGTATTCTAAAGGATTAGCAACTCTGCTGGCTTAGGTCAGATGTTAATTGGGTATGTCCTATTCTTGCGCCACACTTTAAGCATATGCTCTATGTTACTCCACGGGGTATGTGCATCGAGTGAGTCAAAAGCTGATAGAATAAATCCTCCTCCGGGGGCAAGAGTTCTTATTGCTTCGGTAACCGCGTTCTCTATTTGTTTTTTGGTTCCGGTACCAAGTGTGACATATGAGTCTACACCTCCCCAGAAACAGATTTTATCCTCTACTTCATTTTTAACACGAGCGAAATCTTTGCCCATTAGGAGGGGATCACAACCCCAGAAGACGTCAGTGCCGACCTCTTTGAAAATGCTAAAGAAATCCACTGGAGCGTTCCTGGGGCCATAACAGACTTTCACTCCTGCATTATGAGCCATTTCAAATATCTTCCTAACCCTAGGAAAAATGAAGATCCTATATTGCTTCGGTGGGAAAAAGGATTCGAACCAACCTTCATATTTTATCATATCCACAACATCAGCTGAAAGTACTTGTTGAAGATACCTCAGGTTCCATTCGAGTAAGATATCAAGCATCCTGTGAATGAGCTCAGGATTCCTGAACATCGACGAAATCATGTTTTCCATGCCTATTGAGTAAAGAGCCGCATCGGTCATCTGAAAATCGCTGCATTTGACAAATACGCCGTGCTTATCAGCGAAACGTTTGACATATTCTGCTTTATCCAAGAAATGTCTAAGTTCTTTCTCAGTTGGTTCATTGAATAAAGATTCAAATGCTTCTAAATCGCTCAGATCCTCAACCAAGTACTTCTTAGCTCTTGACCGTGGAAGAAGGTAATCATCCCATAAGGGAACGTATTCTCCATGAGGCCAATCAGGGGTCTGGCGAACAACTTGTCTTAAGACGCCTTTCTCGGTGTGGTACTCTTTGAAAAGAACGGCGTATTCCTCTCCAGCAACTGATGGATCTCTCCATAGCTTAATCTTGACATCGGGGTTTAACTTCCATGCCGGTGTATATTGAATATTGTATATGGGGTCTAAACCAAGTTTGAGCTCCATTTCCGCCCGTTCGAAACCATCTCGCCAAGTTCTGTCTTTCACAAACTGTCGCATTATCCATTCAAATGAGAGCGGTATGTGATCAGGTTCCTTGTGGTTTATAGCTAATGAGAGCCGATCTTTGGAAAGCATTCAGACCACGAACTCAATCATTCGGTGTCTAACTGTTGATGTGTGTACTTAAAGATTTATTAGTCTTTTCTCCTCTTAATCACTAATATTCGGTAGGTGTTTTAACATTGTCAGAGGAACAAAGATCTCTCAACGAAGTTGTAGAAGCAATTGATAGCTTTGAGGAAGAAAAGATTCTGAGTTCTGTTAAGAAATGTCTTGAGTTGGACATTGACCCCTCAGAAATAATTGAGAAAGGTATAGGAAAAGGGCTGAGGATTGTAGGAGAAAGGTTTGAGCGAGGCGAATATTTCTTAACAGAGCTAGTGGGAGCTGCTGAGCCTGCTCAGAAAGCCGTGAAAGAATTACTTGAACCAGAACTTAAAAAGAAAACTGGAAAAGCGAAAGGGATAGGAAAAATAGTTTTGGGCACAGTTGAAGGGGACATCCACAGCATCGGTAAGAACATTGTTGCGGCTATGTTTTTTGCTGCAGGCTTCGATGTTATTGACTTGGGAGAAGATGTTCCAGCAGAGAAATTTGCCCAGACCGCTAAGGAAGCTAAAGCTGATCTTGTGGGAGCAAGTGCCTTGTTGACAACGACTCTTCCAGGTCAAAAGAAGGTTGTTGAGGCTTTAAAGGCTGAAGGAATCCGTGACAAAGTAAAGGTCATATTTGGTGGGGCGCCTTGCACACCTGAATGGGTAAAGGAGATAGGCGCAGATGGGTATGCGGAAAACGCCATGCAAGGCATAGTTGTCGCGAAAAAGTTATTGGGAATAAAAGATCAATAGAAGGTGCTAAGCGTTGTACAATATCATGAATAACGATGATGTATACAAAATTCATATGGCAACCATGGAAGTATTGGAAAGAGTAGGGATTATCGTCGAAAATGATAATATATTATGCTTATTAGAGAGGGCAGGAGCTCATATAGACAAAAAGTTTCGAAAAGCAAAGATTCCTGAATATGTCATGAAAGAGGGGCTTAAAAAAGTTCCAAGCAGTCTTATAGTGTATTCGCGTGAAGGAAAAAAAGTAAGCATTGGCGGAGACAAAACCGTTATTTCTTCAGGCGCTGGCGCAACTTGGATGTTGGATTTAGAAACTGGCGAGCCGAGACCTGCGATGAAGAAAGATTCAGAACATTATAGTGTAGTAACTGATGCTCTTGAGAGCTTTAGCCTCTGCATGTCTCCCATAATTCAGGACGTCACCCCTGCGCTGGTGGATGTTCACTCAGCAGAGGCAATGTTGTGTAACACATACAAAACACCTTGGGTATGTCCAGGTGACGGTGAACAAGCAAGATACATCATCGAAATGGGAGCAATCGCAGCAGGAGGAATCGATGAACTTCGGGAAAAGCCTACAATTTTAGGATTAGCGTCCCCTAACAGTCCCCTACGTATAGCTCCTAAAGATCTTGATGTGACTTTTCAATTCGTAGAAAACAAGTTGCCCATAACCTTCATTAACTGTCCAGATAATGGTGCAACAACACCTGTTTCCATAGCGGGTACACTCGTAGTAACTGCCGCAGAGTGCTTATCAATGGTTCTAATCTCACAACTAATAACTCCAGGAACCCCAGTGGCAGCAGGACCATCACCTCCATTCATGGACATGAGAACTGCAACCCCGGCCTTTGGAGCTCCAGAGGGTGCGCTAGTGGTTGCTGGAGCTGCTCAAGTAATGCGTTACTATGGCATTCCATCATACGGGAGCATAGTTAGCACGGATACAATTGGAATAGACGCTCAAACAGGATACGAAATTGCCTGGACGGCGCAGTTACCCATGATGGCAGGCATAAACTTAGTTAATGGCATTGGACTTATCGGATCTTGCAACGGATGCAGCCTTGAGAAACTTGTAATCGACAACGAAGTTTTCGGTGGGATAAAGAGGATAATGAAAGGAATTGATGTCTCTGAAACTTCGTTGGCAGTAGATGTTATTGAAGCTGTAGGTCCAGGAGGACATTTTCTTGGCCAGAAACACACCCGAGAGCTATTGACTAAAGAAAGATGGTTCCCAAAGATTTCTAATAGACTAGGCCTCCAAGAATGGAAGAAAGAGAAGCTTGACCTTTGGCAAAGAGCTCGTAAGGAAGCTAAGGAGATACTGTGGACTCACCACCCAGACCCATTAGACGATAAAGCAAAAGAAAAGATAAGAAACCTAGTCAAAGAAGCAGAAATAAAAATGATGAAATCGTCGGCTTGATGGAAAGAATAGGCCTACCCATTTTCTGTTTACTACTGAATAGAGAATGGTAGATGAAATGATGTGGCTACAACAAAAACTATAGGCATTATTATCGGAATTGCAGTTACAGTTGCTATTATTTGTGCAAACTTATATATGGAATGGTCAAGATTGACTCCATCGCCTATTCTGTCTAAAACGAAATATCCTTCAAAAGTAAGCGAGAACAAGAGATACTTGCCAGAACAATATCCCATTCCTCCTTCAAGGCGACGATGGTTGGTCATTGATCACAGAGCTAAGGATAGCAAGCATAACCCAATGGTGATTCATTTAATGCTTCCCCTGCACCCAAGCCCAAGAAGATTCTATCTGGATACATATAAGCAAGCGTTGCAAAGCTTGTGCCACGATCGCCTATTTCCATAATGTTTCGAAGCCGTATTTATCAGTGATTGTAAAAATTTATAAGTTAGAAACCTAATCAACAGAATATTAAAATTTCAATGCAATTCTTTGGAGGATTAAAGAATGGAAATTGTAAGAAATGTCTATCGAGTAGCAGGTCCTCCGTATGGCACTCATCAAAACGTATATCTGATTAAAGGCAAAGATGCCTTGGTGATGGTTGACACGGGGATAGATGCGGAGGAACTGGCGGTTATAGACGAGAATATTGTCTACTGGGGTCTGAAAGATTACCCTATTTCGCATGTGTTAATCACCCACTCTCATTATGACCATTGTGCCAATGCGCATATATTAAGAAAGAGGGGTGCGAAGATCGTTGCAGGACCTAGCGATGCTGAAGGAATGGAACTCGGTGATGATAGAACAGCCAGTTACGCCTTTACTCATAAGAAAAAATTCGTTCCCTGTCCTGTAGATTTGAAAGTCAAAGACGGTGATATCATCAATGCTGCAGGACTCAAGATTAAAGTTATCCATGTTCCGGGATATACAAGAGGTTCTGTATTCTATAAGTTTGTAACAGAAGGTAAAATTATCCTTTTTACAGGTGATGTAATAAAGGTTAATTTTGAAAGGCACAACTTCAGGTTAGGTGCTAAATTGGGATGGTCAGGAGGGATGGATTATGACCGAGATTTATATTTTGAGACAATTAAAAAGATATCCAGTATGAAGGCTGATTTCCTTCTCCCAGGACATTTGGAACCATGTATGAGAGAAGGTTGGCAAATATTGAGGGATGCATATACGGTGGCGCGATATGAATGGCATAACCAACCTTCCTGTACTCTCGATAAATCTAAAATAAATAGATGAATTGTTGCGGTGAGAGAAATGCGGATCTTAAAAGATATCTACCAGTTCTCCGGTGAATCTTATGGGTATATTCCAAGTGGCCCAATAGGCGATAATGTATTTGTGATTAAGGGTAAAGACGCTCTCGTAATGATAGATTCAGGAGGAGAAGAGGAAGAAGTTAAAATTATAGATGATGGACTCAAATACTGGGGATTATCCAATTATCCAATATCTCATGTGTTAATCTGCCACGGCCATGCTTGGCATATGGGCAATGCTCATATCTTTAGAAAACGGGGTGCGAAAATTGTAGCTGGATTAGATGATGCTGAGGCAATAGAGATTGGCGACTATAGGGTACATGATTCCCCCCCCTTCAAGACAAAACCTTACATACCCTGTATTGTAGATATGAAGGTGAAGGATGGGGATATTATTGAAGCAGCGGGCCTTGAGTTTGAAGTAATTGCTCTTCCGGGTCACACTCCAGGTTCCGTATGCTATAAACTTTTTATGGATGGCAAAACAATATTCTTTTCTGGAGATGCAGTGACCGTGGGTCCTGAGTGTAAATTTTCCGTATTGGGATGGTCAGGAAGCGCTGGTTATGACCGTGAAAAGTATTTTGAATCTATTAAAAAAATATCAAAGATGCACACTGATATTATACTTCCTTCAGAATATCAATTATGTTTAAAAGATGGTTGGAAAATACTGCAAGACTCGTATCTAAGAGCATTATTGGAATGGAGGCAACCTGCAGAATATGATGATTAAAGCGCTAAAGTTGTCATTCGCTGAAGTCTTCTTCTTCATTAACAGTGATGTTTAATAGACTAGAGTTTGAGGGATCGCTATGCTTTCCAGACACAGACTCATGTTAGCTATAAACCATAAAGAGCCTGATCATGTTCCGCTTGCATTTGATTGGGGAGGACGAGGATTTTTTAAGGATAGATCTTGGCGTGACCAGTTTGAACGGGTTAAGAGGGAACTGAAGCTCGGCCTCGACCCGATTTTGACTCTTCAATATGTGCCTACTAACGAATGCCCCGCTATGCCTACTTTCGGATGGAATCTAAGGCCGGATGTTAAGGTTAAGTTTTGGAGAGAACCTTCAGTTGCTGGAGAGGAATACGCCGTTCTTTTCAAAGAGTACCACACCGAGAAAGGCGTCTTAAGACAAGTTGTTCGCCAGACCCCTGATTGGCCTCATGGAGATTTCATCCCCCTATGGGACGACTTCAACCTCCCTCGCTCTAGAGCAAGGGAATACCTGATTAAGAAAATGGACGATCTAGAAGCATTTGAATCTTTATTCAATGAACCAACTGAGAAAGAACTTAGACATTTCTTGGATAAAGCAGAATATGTCAAACGTTTCGCTGACAAGTATGGCTTACTTGTAAGGAGTACTTATAAAGACATCAAAATGACCGACGCGGCTGTATGGTCTCTCGGCATAGAGAACATGATATGTATGATATTTAGAAACCCTGATCTCGTACATAGGTTGCTTGATATCCTTCTCGAACGGAGCTTAAAAATTCTCAACCAAATCCTAGAAGCAGATATAGTGGACGTAATTACCTACGAAGGCTGGTCTGAATCCTTTTTCCCGCCCAAACAATACGAGGCTTTCATAGTCCCGAGGTTAAAGAAATTAATTGAAATGGCACATAGGTCTGGAAAAAAAGTCTATTACGCGCCAAGGAATCCTCCCTACGATTTTTTTAGATTCTTCAAGGAAATCGGCGTTGATATTTTCGGCGGTTGTGATCCCGTTCATGGCAATAAGGATCTGCTCCGCATCAAACAGATGGTACGTGACGAGGTCTGTTTATGGGGAGGTGTAGACTCTACAACTACACTTGGGATGGGGACCAAGAGACAGATAGAGGACGAGGTTACTGAGGCCATCAGGATCCTTGGACCTGGAGGAGGTTTCATACTCTCAGCTTTTGACTCACTCGATGCACATACCCCGTGGAGTAACATAGAACACATGATTAAAGTGTGGCGCAAGAAGGGAAGATACCCAATTAACCTTGAACTAAGGTAAGCTAGTCAGCAATGTCAACTAAGCTAATCTTGTAACCAATTCAAAAAGCAATTTGAGAATAAGATGTGGCTAATTTTTGTTCAAAGTTATTATGTTTCTTATTGTGTCTTCACTTTGCAGCTGGCTTTTTCAGCACAGCTATCTAAAATGAGTGCTGGTGCGACAATTCCTTCTACACTGGCTATTGTTGTTTAAGTAGAAATTTTACCAACTAATGCTTGAAGATTATTTGTAATTGAGGTTTGTTTTGGGCGGTATAAAAAAAGAAAAGGGTATTATTCTGTTTCTGCTATTTCTGCTGCTTTTGGTTTTCTGAGCATCAATACCACTATAACTATTATAAGCACTATTATGACGGCGCCTTCTATGTAGGCTACTGTTGTTAGGGCTGATGTTTGGTTGATTAAGCCTTCTACCATGCTTGTTAATGAGTCTATCTTTTCCCGTGTTATGTCTCCGCTGGTTTTAAGGTCTTGTACAAGGTTAGTTAGCCCGGAGATGTCGACTACCGACACAGCAGGCGGCGTATAGGATGCTTTACCCATCCTAATCCAGTATTCAGCGTCATCCAAAGGAATTCTCGCAGCGTCACCCGGCTTAAACGGACCATACCAAACCTGGTCTATGCCTCTAAGCTTTTGAATATCCTTAGTGAAGTACACTATTCCGGTTGGAATTTCGGTTGGCATAAGATGCAATATATACTCATGCCCCGATATTGGATAAGGTAGGTGACCAATTGTGTAGAAACTATCGGATGTTGGCCAACCTGTCCAGTATTTAGTATTATAAGGAATAACAGCTGTGTCCTGTATCGTGCATATAAGCGGCATTTCTTGATATATTACGTCCAAGGCTCTACTTACGAGATCAACATATGCTGGGTCGTCAGGACTCATTAATTCCATTTGGTCAATAATACTATCACAGGTTTCATTCCTAAATCGGATTTCATTCGTGTAGGCCGGTTCTCCGAGAGGCACCCAATTTTTGCTGTGAAATGTTTTCAATGCGCCAAAGGGTTCGTTAACAGTTTCGCCAGCAACGATACACCAAGCACAACCATCAAAATCGCCTCTCATCCACTTATCAGAAAACGGTCCCCAAACAGCCACATTTTCTGAAGCATCAATCCCTACTGCTCTAAGCTGATCAACCATCTGCTTGCCCCAGATCGTATAGTATTCCCAATCTGCGCTAATTAACAGATCAAAGGTTACACGCGTCCCGTTATCAGTAACCCATATCCCGTCAGCACCCTTAGTCCATCCTAGGCTAGTGAAGATCTGTGCAGTCTTTGCTGTGTCGTAAGTTATTAGAGGGTACTCTTTTGCTTTCTCAAGCATAAGTCTCTCCCACTTCTTCGCCAGGTATGGAGAAAAGAAGCCTGGATATGGTGGGGATATGCCCGCCTGACCAATTTCGTTAAGCGCATTCCTGTCTAGAACATAAGACAAAGCCCACCTAGCCTCTTTATTGTTCCATGGATAACGCTCGTTATTGATGAAAAGGACACGTGAGTCACTAAAGTTAATCCCCCAGGGTGCACTATCATGGAAAGATCTAACATATGGATTCTTTTCCTTAAGTGACAAGTATGGGTCAGCTGTTAGGATGTCTCCGAGATCCAATCTGTCACCTGCGACCGCCAATGTCGTTGCTTCTATATTAGCATACCATTGCCAAACACAGTATTTTGGAGCTGGACGTAGTCCCAGCACTTCGGTTGCCCACCAGTCGTCTCTGCGCTCATAGACGAACCTGTCACCTGTCGCCGATGCTTCAATTAGTTTATAGGGACCAGTGAATACAGCATCGGGATTCGTGAAATTCGTTGGATCAACATCCTTCCATATATGTTCTGGAACGATTGCTAGAGCACCTACGTCGGTGACGGTGACTACACCTGTGTAATGTATTCGTGGATTAGGTTTCTTCAAATGGAGTAACACAGTGTAATCATCTACGATCTCAACACTTTCTATTACATCTTGCACACTACTTTCCCAACTTAGTGGTGGAGTGTGAGGTGTCAGAAGCATGTTATAGGTAAAGACCACATCTTTTGCTGTAAACGGCTCCCCATCGTTCCATTTTACCCCTTCTCTCAAGCGTATCGTCAAAGTTTTGTAGTCTGAACTCAAATCATAGCCCGTCGCTAGCCAATACAAAAGTTCTCCGGTTGCGAGATTATAGTAAGCAAGGTATTCAATACATATTTGTGTTAGTCCAGCATACGAGATAAAGCCATATAAAAAGGGATTGTATTGAAAAGGGCTCGCTCTTCTGCCACCGTCTAGGAAGAAATAGAGTGTCTCTTCGCGCTTCATAGTTTGCTGTGAATTAACAGGCGATATCACAAAAAGCGATAGAACCAAAAGTGTCATCAGAACGATGATAGCGCATCTA
>Ga0315314_1001657_pt1 | contig 19559 bp, 23 predicted proteins | sample TDP9_MG_FD_203631 | JGI IMG/M metagenome (GOLD analysis project Ga0315314, IMG submission 203631) | Freshwater sediment microbial communities from Lake Towuti, South Sulawesi, Indonesia - TDP9 | ecosystem: Environmental > Aquatic > Freshwater > Lake > Sediment | place: Indonesia: South Sulawesi... | reverse complement strand
CCAAATCTGACATATTTGCCTCCAGGCCATTTAATGGCCTTATCCATGCATCTGTACCAGCGTTTGTTCCTTCGATTTTGGACTCCTCTAGTGTAGGCTTTTTCAAGTCTTTTTCTGAAAAGGAGTTTGTTGGTGCAGAAGGAGCATGGATGATCTAGGTTTTGAAATGTTTCATAGCATTTTTTGCCTAGAATTTTTGCGCCGAACACTTCTTTGGTTTTCTTGTTGGCAAAAATTATTTCGTAAGTGTCTGGGTTTACAACATAGATTATTTCGTCTATTCCCTCAGAAAGGGCGTGTAACCTTTTCAATTCTTGTTTAAGTTGTTGTTCGATTGTGCCGTGGTGTCTTCTTTTTTTCATATTGTTATGTACCTCTCTTTAGGCAACAAGCGTTTCTTTACGTCATCTACGTATTCTAGAAAGTCTCTGCTTTCGGCATCGTCAAACTCCAAGCCTAATTTTTCATGAAGACGTTTTACGATAAGTTTTTCAAGGTATGAGGCTCCTGGGCCAAAAATCTTTTCTAAAGCGTTTGCAAATTCCGTTAAGTTTGCCGGAATGTTTTCCTTTTTTATTTTAAAAGATTCTTCTAGATGAAATAATATGGCTTGTTTGGGAGAATCTCCTAAAGAAGATAAGCTTTCGTCAACTGCTGCTAGAAGAAGTTTACTGAAGTTATTTTGAGGCAAATTATACCCTCGAGGATTGACTCAGATTTGGAATGAACTTCATGAAGCTTTGATAAATCATTTGTGAAGTGCAAATATGCATTCATGGTTCATAACTATTTTTAACGTAAGCAAACATCTAACATTATTTGGTTGAGGAGCTGTTATGAAACAGAGTTTAAACTATGGGCTTCCTTCAGAGGAAACCATTGGTTTAGACAGAATTCCCACGGGTGTTGAAGGCTTCGATGAAATGTTAGGCGGAGGCTTGCCATCATGTCGTTGCGTGCTCGTATGTGGTGGACCTGGTTCGGGTAAGACCATTTTTGGAGTTCAGTTCCTATACAATGGCGTAATGAACTATGACGAGACTGGTTTGTACGTGACTCTTGACGAGAGCCCAGAGCATCTTAGGAAAGATATGACGGGTTTTGGTTGGGATTTAGAGAAGCTAGAGAAGGATGGAAAGTTCGTGATTGTCGATGCTTCTCCAATTCGCACTCTTCCCGCTAAGGTCAAGGTCGGTCAGTTTTATGTTGGTAAAAGAGATTTTAGTATGCTCAGCCTTGCTCATGTTATTAAGTCAAAAGCTCAAGAGATTCATGCAAAACGCCTCGTCATCGACCCCATCACAATGTTTGTGTTACAATATCCCGATGTTTCGGAAAGGCGAAATGCAGTATTAGACCTATTTGAAGGGCTTACAGAGTTGGGTGCAACAACTTTGTTGATGACTGAGCTTAGGGCGAATGCTCTTGAGAGAGAACTACAGCCAGAAGAGTTCATGTCTCACGGCGTTATTGTTTTCCATAACTTTGTGAATGGTGGAAAAGTTGTTAGGGCTGTTCAGATTGAGAAGATGCGTGGAATCTGCCACGACTTTGAACTTCGCCCTTACAAGATACTCAAAGACGGCATCAAAGTTTTTCCAGAAGAAAACATCTACAAAATAACCTAATCAGTGGCTTCATTTTTTCTTATTTTTGCCTAATCCTTTAGGGAGAAGGAAAGCTATTCCTTTCCCAGGTTCGATCTTAATACGTACCCATGTCTGAGGAGATTCTCGTCCCCGAATTTTCTTTACACATAACTTTCTAATTGTTTTCTCTTTTTCTCTGGTCGCTTTCAATTCTATGATACAGTCAACAGTTTGTTCTAGTCTGCCCACGAGGTCGGGTGGAACTGTGCCTTCGCCAATCGTGAAAATCAGGATACCCTTGGCACTTTTCACCTTTACACTTCGGTCTTGCAGAAACTCCATGACTGTTAAGGCATCAAGACGCATGAAAAGCGGCATTAACGAGTCAATGAACACTCTGGGACTTTTTCCTTTCACCTCTTTGAAAGCTGTAGATATGGCGATACCTAAATCTGACAAGACAAAAGGTTGGTCGACACTGTGTTTTTCTTGGCTTTTGTGGCCGGCTATTGACGAGTAAGAGTCGATGAGTATTAGGGTTCCTTCTTTTTCGTGTGTTGATGGGTTCCAATTGAAGCTTTGCATGTTTTTGCGTACTTCGTCTGGGAATGAATCATATGTGGCATAAATGCAAGCCTTTCCTTCTGTTAAGTAGGTGTGAGCCAATTCTTGACATAAAATGCTCTTTCCGGAGGCTGCTCCACCTATTACCATAACCGAAGATGTTTCTGGGATGCCTCCTTGAGTCAATTCGTTAAAGTATTCAAACCCGACAGATTTCAGGTTGCCTTTCTGCTTCTTCCAGACAAGCCATGTGAATGCAAAAGATACAAACCCGAGTCCCAACAGAAAGATGTAAGAGAATAAGGAACTCCAGCCGAAGGGTTGTGATGCAGAAGTCATCACTTTTATGGCTCCGTAAATGTAGATGTTGTCGGACGTGTATGTTTCGTATGGAAGTATGCTTGCTACAGCCTTTAAGGTATAGTTGACATCTGGCGTTACTCCTGCTGTGTCCCAAGTAAACAGTAGCGTTTCTTGCGTGCCTGGGGCTAAATCCGTGACGACTTGAGTTTCCAAAATTTCGTCTTGAATATACAGTGTAACATTGAAGTTTTCAGCGATTGTTCCATGGTCTCTCACAAGGACAGTTATGTTCACGAGTTGACCCTGATTCACTTCAGTTGCTGATGGAGTAACCCCAATTACTGCTACATCACGTATGTTCACTTTTATGGTAATCGATGTGTAGTCTGAGTGGCCTTCGCTGTCTAAGACTGTTAAAGTGATGTGGTAATAGCCGAAAGTCGTGTAATTGTGGGCTGCAATTACGCCACTTCCATTAGTTTGGTCTCCGAAATCCCAAAGATAACTAACTATTGTTCCTCCATTTGGAGCCGAGAGTGACGCGTTAAATGTGACTAAGTGGTTTACAACTGGGCTTTCAGGTTCATAAGTAAACCTAGCACGAGGAGCCTCAGGAGTCAAAATTTTGATAGTCTTTAGGGTTGAGTCTGACAATCCATCGTCATCTGTAACGGTTAGCGTTACATTGTATACGTCCGCAATTGCGTAAGTGTGATTAATGATGGGTTCGTTTTCTTCGACGATGGATGTGTTGTCACCGAAATTCCATGTGTACTTCACTATGGCGCCGTCCGAATCCACACTATCCGAGGCATTGAAGGTTACGACTTCGCCTTCAAGCGGCTCGATTGGCGAGTAGACAAAGGCGGCTGTTGGAGCGGTAGAGGATGTGGGATATATAGTTATAGTTTGAGCTTCGATATCTGAGAGACCTTCTGAATCTATAACCATTAACATCACTTTGTATGTGCCAGGTTCATCGTATGTGTGAGAAGTGATGGGGTCACTTTCTACGGTACCTTCGTCATCGCCAAAATCCCAAATATATTTAATAATCGTTCCGCCGTTCGGTTTTGAAAGTGAGGCGTCAAATGCTACTGTTTCACTGACTTTTGGGGCTGCGGGACTGTAGCTGAAAGAAGCCTCTGGATAATTTCTTTGCGCCATGCTTTTAGGTACAAATAGGGCGGCTTCTGCTATTAGCCAAAGCGTGAATAGACATATTGCTGTTTTGCGCAACACTTCTTTTTCTTCCATTAGCTCATTAATTAAGTTGGGCAATCCCTATGCTTATCGCTTTTTATTAGCACATGTAATCTTTCGCATAAACATCGAAAAGCGTTATGAAACTGAAATAAGTATTTTGAAGCTTGATATGTCTTTTTTAGGTATCGATACGCAGTAAGACTTTTATCGCTATCTGATATATTACTATTAACGATATAAACCTCCCACGAACACATGAGCTTGGTCCTCATGCACAACGAGAAAACCTACAGTCCATCATCTTCCCCGAAAACTTGGATTAAAATTATACTGGTTTTTCTATTAACAGTGTTCATGTCCAGCAATTTCTTCCTTTTTGGCAGATCAACAATTCGTAGCATTTCAGGTCAAAGCAAAACAGCAGAAGGCTCTAGAACAACAGATTATTACTGGTATGATTTCTTTGAAGCTCCTATGATATCAGATGTTTGGTTAGCCCGTGAAAGTTACTACGGAGATGTCCGCGTTCTGTCCTGGTCCTATCCTGTTGTGTATGAATGGGTAAGCCTCACAGGAACAACTCTTCCAGACGGAAGTCCGAATCCTCACCCAGAGGGTAGTCTTTACTATTACGCACCTGCAAATTTCAGAGTCACGGGTAGAAACCTTCCAGAGATTAATATCACTCGACCAGAGTTTGCTCCCCACAATTTGCTTGGGGGGCTGCCACCCACAATAATCGATGGCAATGCGAATCTAACCTACTATATGCAGTACATAACTATAGCCCGCGCTCAGCAACTCAAAATATACACCCCTGCCTCATATGATGGTTACATAAGCGAACTGAACGGCACTATACAGATGGACAGAGACGGCACAATGCAAATACTTGGATTAACTCCAACCGAATACGATTCGTTGGCAGCCAATCCAACGGGTTGGTGGATTGCAAATGAAGAAAATATCGAGACTTTATGGAAGGATTTTTTGGTTTACGAAGCTAATACTCGGCTTGAGATACAACCCATGTTCGAATATACCTATGAAATATTCTCGAGCGTTACGTTTCCAGGCGTCGATTTGAGCTTGCAATATGATGTCGGCAATGATCTTGTAACCGTTTCGCTTGATGTTGTTGCGTGGGGTAACGAAGCATTATTGGCTAGGTGGTTCCATGAAACATTTTTGAAAGGTTACGAATACTGGTACAGTGACCTCACACTTGATGTTGCTATTAACTCCTCTTCTAGCCATATCAACCTTGATACAGCTGTTGATTTTGCGCTGTATCAGTGGTCTGTTGCAAGTGAAAAGTATGCTCCCGGCGTGTGGGCGTTTGAACCAGTTTTAGGCGATGAGGTTGCTTCGATCAAAATCTCCGGAAAGACATATTATTCGAAAGAGTTCGCTCCATACATACTCCCCAACGGAACTTACAAATCTTATTATAACATGGCACCTGGCAACGCATGGTACGGCGAATACCAGCCTTATGATTACGTGCCAGGCGCTTGGAATCTGTTAGATGGAGAGACTTTGTCGATTAACTATTCTTTATTAACACCGGTATGGGCGCTAGAGCAAAACATGGATGGCACACTCACTAACAGGACAGGGTTTTTGGGCGTTCCTTATCTTGAGCCATATCCATCGAGTTTTCCGGGGCAAATTTTGCTTAATAGTACAAGCAAAGTTCTTACTTTTCTTGGACCGCTCATTGCGGAAGAATGGTTGAGACTGAATTTTACAGAAGAATGGACGAGGCTTAGTGACAGCACGTATCCTAATGGAGTTTTGCCATGGGGCGTTCCATACATAGAGTTCTTCCTAGAATCCGAAGCTACGCATGATATTTCAGTAGTCAGCGTTTCAGCCCTTCCTTCCAGCGTGACTCCGGGTGAATCTGTAGAAATTGAAACTATTGTGGTGAATTTGGGCGATTTGGTAGAGTCTTTTAATGTTTCAGTTTACTACAATGACACAGCTTTCCACGAGATTCAAGACACAACGCTCATACGACATCAAGGTTTAGTGCTTAGCTTCCAATGGAACACAACGGGGCTTCCGTTTGGAACCTACATGATTAAAGTCGTGGCAAGCCAAGTTGCAAACGAATCCAACTTATGGAACAACGTTAATTATGCCATCGTGAATCTGACCTCTGCAACTCCTCCAACAATCCATGATGTGAAAGTGTCGGATGTGAAAGTCTCTCCGGCTACAGCCTTCCTAGGCGACTTAGTTACAATAGAAATTACAGCAAGCAACATAGGAACCGCAACTGAGAATTTCAACGCCACAACCTTTTATGATTCAAAAACTATTGGAAGCGTCACGTTTCTAGATGTAGCGCCTGGAGAAGACCGAAGTGTACAGTTTCTGTGGAATACCGCTGCAATTTTGCCGGGAAACTATACAATTAGCGTCTTAGCCGGTCCGGTGACAGATGAAACCAGCACAGCAGACAACACTTTCATCTATGGGACCGTAACAATCCTCAAAACTACGAGTACAATAACCCTCGCTGTCGTACCATCGACTATGGAGGTTGGAAATGGGTCAGCAACACTAACCGGACGAGTCACTCCAGTTATCCAAAGCGTAACAGTTATAATCTACTATAGAATCGCTGAAGGAAGCTGGAGCACCCTAACAAGCGTAGTGACCGACAGCGACGGCAAATTTGCATGCGAATGGGTGCCCACAGAGCCCGAAGCCTACGAGCTAAAGGCTCAATGGCTTGGCGATGCATACACTGAATCCAGTGAGAGCAACATCTGTGTGTTACTGGCAAAAGGAAGTCCGCAGCAACCTCCAAAATTGCCACAACCTGACCAAAATCCAATGGGCATCAACATAGTTTACTTATTGATCGGGATCATTGTCGGCGCAGTTCCGCCAATAGCATTTTTTGCGGTCACTAAAAAAAGGTCTTCTTCCCAGAACCAAGAAGTTTAATTCTTTTCTTTCTTACCTTTCAAATAACTCTGTTTCGCTGCCGCGACGTATTCGGTGAACACGAGCTCTCTGTCTTCATTCCACACAAGGGTTTGCCCAATTTTTCCATACAAGTTTTTCATGATTAGAATCTCGATGAACCGGGCTCCTAAGCCGAAAATCTTTTCAAGTCCTTCTGTAAAGTCGCTGATGCGGTGGGGGATGTCGTTTTTTGCTATTCTAAATCTGTCTTCTAGGTGAAAATAAATTGATTGTCTGGCTGAGTCTCCAAGTGAAGCCAAAGCATCATCTACAGCTTCAAGCAAAATTTTATCGAAACTCTTTCCTTTTACTGCCAACTTTCAAACTCCTCTAGAGGAGTCAGCCCCGAAATCTAAGTTTAGGGTTTTTATAAAATAGATTGCTTTTGATTTTTAAATTTAATCCTTATGAAAACGATTTTGAGTAGAAATCCGAATCTAAATACCTTAAACTGGGGCAATATTGTCTATTTGTCCTTTGAATAATTGAACGCCTATTCTGTGCACCCTTTCTCTTATCAGGCTTAGTTCTTTTGCATAGTCCATTAAAGCCAGTCTTAACGTTTCGCTTTCGCTTGTGCCAAGTCTTACTGCTAGTTCGTTGAGAATTTCTTTCTGTTCCTTGCTTAGGACTACTTTTACTACGCATTTTCTGGGCATTTTTGTTCACTTTTTTGGCTTTAGCCCATCGGGATGGTGCATTTGCGGGCATTTGGATGGGCTATTGGGTTGTACAATTCGCCTTTTCATTTTCTTCGTATATTAGTCTGGTGTTAGTTGTGTTATAGGTTGGTGTAAAATTGCCATGGGAAACAACTGACGAGCATATCCGCAGCGGACATCGCAGTCCGGAGGAGTTTCAACATGATAGCCTTCGTACGATTACGATTTCTGAGGATGAGGGCATTAAAGCCATTATTGGCAAGCCTAAGAGCAAGACCACTATGGAGGTTCAAAGCTACTTGTTCGCTGTGGCTAAGGGCTGGACGCTTGATAAGGCTAAGGCTTGGTTTGAAAAACACCATAAAAACGAAACTATGCGACAGCATTTTTCCGTTGTTTTACCTTTCAAGGTTTTAGAGAAAATTGTCGACAAACCTTTACGGATTCGTGGCATCGCCATGACCGCAGGCATGAGCAGAAACTTCAACATTTACATGCCTGAAGAATTGCAGTCCTTCGCCACTAAACTTGTTTCAGCATCGGTCTATGTTGAGCATGTTGCAGTCCCAAACGCTGTTGGAAAAATAATTAAGACTGAATGGGATGGGCAAAACCTCTGGTACGAGGCAGAAATCTATGATACTGAAACGGCTGAGAAAATCCGCAAAGGTTTGATTAGGCATGTAAGTGTTGGTGCAGACTACGAAACCATCGACATTTTTGACGGAAAAATTCCGCATGAACTGCACAATGCTGAATTAAGTCTTGTGGCTGTGCCTGGCATACCTGAGACAAACATCCAAATCATGGAAAAGCTGCAAACTATAGAGCAGGCTTCAGAGCCCATAATTGCCGGTGAATACATTCTCGGCTTTTATCAGGATGCTTCAGCTTTTCTGCCTGAACATTTTACTACTATCTGGCTTGATAAAGAGAATGGAATTTTGGCTGTTCTGGGAAAGCCGCGGCTGCAACCTGAAGTTCAGCGCACTCAAGCTATTTTCTTTGCCAAGGAAAAAATGTGGGACCAGACCAAGATTCGGGATTGGCTTTCGCTTCATCCCCACTACATGACCTCTTTGCCCACAAACAAGATCTTAGATAAAAGCGATATTGCTGAAAGCCTTTTCAAACACACAGCGGAGCCAACAATACCCATAAACGAAGTCATAAGTTTAATCGAATCTGTCTTGCCAAACCCAATCATTCAGCGTAGCTGGAGTTTTGGCCCCCAAAGAATGTGCCAAGAATTGCGTAGGGTCGTTTTGAAACTTAACAAGATTCGTGAAAGTCACGGTGGTGAGTGCAAGTAGCTGAGGATGAACTCAGCGAAAGCAAAACAATAGTTTTGGAGTGATAATGGATGGCTGATTTAACTGGAAAAACTTGGATGGCAGCAGGAGAAACAGACGATCCAAACGCCATTGTCGAAGCCTTCGAGGCTACAGCGGCCATAACAAAGGGCGACCCAGTTTACTTGAGCGCCGACAACAAAGTTGGTCCGGCAACTTCAGCTCAAGACTGCATAGGTATAGCTGTTAAAAGCGTTGCTTCAGGCGATCCATGTCCTGTTCTGGTTCGTGGGAGAGTCAAGGTGAAGGCCGGTGGAGCCGTAACTCGTGGCAAAGCTGTTTATGGTGCAGATTCGTCAAAAAGAGTGCTTCAGTTGACAGACCAAGCCGTGAATGAAGGCGGAACGGGCACGTATACGATTTATTATAACCGCAAAATTGGAACAGCTCTCGCAACAACGACTGCCGCTGACGACTTACTATTCATTTGTGTGGAGAAGTGATAGTCTTGAAACCTCGACTTTTTGAAGCCTTAATGCAACGGGACGGCGAGTTCAAGGAACATGTTGACAACTTAAGACATAAAGCAGCTGTGCATCCGTTCCTAAGGCGGTACTGTGAAGTCGGCGTGAAAGAAGGCTTGTTCAGCGATGCAGTAAATGCTCTTGGACGTATGCACGACACTCTTGTGCAAGCTGCTTATCCAGAAATGATAGGCAGAAACATCATCACAGTACGCCCAACAACCGAAACAATGGAAAGATTTCCGCTTGATGAGAAGGCTGTTGCTTATCGCTATGCCGAAGGCACAGTGACAAGACTCAGCGGAAAGAAAACCAGCACAGTTGACATTTACACTAACATTTTAGCCGAAGCCTCTGAAGAATGGACCCGCGAGTTCCTAGAAGACGCCACCTGGAACGTTATGGACAACATGGTCGAAAGGGTTGGCAGAGCTTTGGGCGAAGAAGAAACAAACAAGATACTGGCGCTTTATGGCGCCGTAGCAGACGCAGACTTGGCTGGTGGTGCACCCATAAACCAAGGTGGAGCAGCCATGAACTGGAATGGCTTAGTTAAGCTTCATAATGCTGTTCGAGGAGAAAACTGGCGTCCCACTGTTCTTGTAGTAAATGAGGTGCAACTGCATCAACTGCTCAACGATGACAAATTTATCCACGCCCAATACCTGCCCTCTGGGCAAACAGACCTAGAACAGGGCACTGTAACAAGCGTTTTGGGCATGCGTGTTCAAGCCAGCACCCTAGTCACTAATGGAACAGCCTACGCCATAGACACCCGCGTGGCCTCTGTCATGCTTCTGCGAAGGGACATAACTGTTGAGGATTGGGAAGACATAAAGAATGGCAAATACGGGGCTAGAGCCACTACACGTTTCGGCTTAGGCGTATTACGTAGCGAAGCAGTCGCAAAGATGACCAACATATCCACATCGCTATAAGCTGTCTAGGTAGAGCGGAAATGGCAAAATACGAAGGCAAATGCCCCTCATGTGGAAAGATTCACTATTCGGATAGAAAGGATGATGTTGTCTTCTGCGATTGCTGGCAACATTGCCAATTGTGTGGAGCTGAAATGACGTCTTACGCGCCAGACTTGGCATCCAAAACCTACGGCGTTGATGGCAAACGAGACCTGCAGATTCTGATGGTTTGCACTAATCATTCTCCCCCCTTTTATAGTACCCAAAAACCGGTTGAGGTTGTTTGTGCATGAGAAACCTGCATGAAAGATTAAGTCTTGCAAAAACCGTGTTGAACGAGCTCAGAAGACAGCCCCTATGCAGAACTGAGCTTGAGAAAAGAACCGTTAAAAAGTTTGGGACGCACGCCACTTTTGAAGGCATATTCCACTACCTTGTTCAAAATGGCTATCTGCAGAAAAGCGAACAAAAACACCGCGCTCCATACGTGATTACTGAAAAAGGACTTAAACTTCTGGAGGGGTTGCAATGAGCAGTATCCTAAAACGCTTGGCTGAGGCTTTTTCGCTCAAAACAAAAAGCGGATACGCATTTCCACAGTCATCCACAATTTATGAATCACCAAGCCTTCCGCTTGCTGACGTAATAAAACTTTATGAAAGGGACCCAACATGCAAGGCAAGCGTCGATTTACTGGCAGCCTCAGCAGTTGGCATGGGCTTCTACACAACAGCTAACGAAAAATACGAGAGGGCTGAGGAGGCGAAAAAGGTTGTAGACGAATTCAATGAAAAAGTCAATCAAGATGCTTTGCTCTGCGATATGGCTCGCATTTTAATCGCGTGCGGGAATGATTTTTGGCTCAAAATCACGCCAGAAAAGCTCTTGGAGTTACATAGGCTTCCAATAGATGCGATTGAACACATTGAGCAAAGCTACATGCCGAACAGTGGCTTAAAGGTTCCCTACAAAGTTGAAGGATATAAGCTAAGGCAAAGCTACGACGGAGAAGACCTCAGGCCAGAAGCCATAATCCACTGGCGAATAAACTGCCTTGGCTTATCAGGCTTTGGAACAGGCGTCTTGCAAGTGCTCCTGCATTCGCTTACTTTCCAGTCTGACCGAAGACCAGCCTACGCATGGATGAAAGCCAAAATCGAACGCATAATGCCAAAAATTTTCGAAAAATATGCTGGACCAGATGTCTTAGCTCTGCTTGAGAGAGCGGATGAAGCAACAATCCAAAAATTTGAAAAAGCAATAAAAAACCGCAGTGAAGAAGGCGCATGGCTGTTTTACAGCGGTAAAGGCGACATAAAACCCATAACCCTAGACCCTCGGGCTCGCTTTGAATACTACGTGGATCACATAATAAACCAGTTTTACCTCGGATGCGAAACGCCTCTGCCGCGCTTGTTCAGCACTCCAGGCTTCACTGAAGCCTCTGCAAAGGCGGCTCTCGACTTGCAAAACATGCTGGTTAAGCCCATTCAGCGTTATATTAAGCGACAGGTTGAACGAGACATTTTCGCTGTTATTTTGTCTCAAGCGGGCTTCAAGCCATCAGAGGCTCAGATTCGCCTAAACTGGGGAACTGAAAAAGCGCCTGAAATCGTTATGGCCGACATGCTGAAGGCTGCAGAGTTGAAATTAATCCGTGAGGAAGAGTTTCGCAAGAACGCTGTTAAATTTGGTTGGCAGCTTTGGGAGAAACCGCAACCCGAAACCTTCATGGAAGGTGTACAGAAATGACGCTGTTTTTGCTTCTCCTTTCTCCTTTTGGTCAAAATGCCTTATGCACTTTCCAGAAGGCGGGAAATGCGCGGGTAGGAGGTGAAAATAGGAAATGAATATGTTAAACGTTGGATTAGGAATCTGTGCAGCCTTGGTCTACGCTTTCTTGGGTTATGCAGCGCAAGATAAACCTTTCAGTTGGAAGAAGTTCCTGAGGACAGTTGCCATCGGCGTTTTTTCAGCGTTGGGCTTGGATATGGCTGGTATGACGTTTGATGTTTACACTGCATTGATTGGACCGACAGCCGTGACTGTTTGGCTGCAGAAACTTGTTGACACAGCGAGACCATGAATTCTCTTTTTTTATAAACTCTATAAGTGGTTCATATTGTTCGGAAATCGCAAAAAAGGTTAATAGTTGGGAGAAGAGCGAGGTAGATTTCATCAGTGACCATTTTTTCTATCATCACAGCCGGAATGTTCTAATCCCTGCTCGTTTTCATCATCTGAAAAAACAAATACCTCAACATAGCTAATCCAAACTCAAAGTGTATCTACGTTTGTTATGGTCTAGCAGAGCACAATTCTGAATATTAGGCTTCGGACATAAAATGCTTTCGTTGTAACAAGTAGTTAGTAAAAAAAGATGTGGGAAGTTTTACTGGATTTTTGTTGCTTGTTGTTCTCTTTTTTGCATTTCATTGTAGAGATATTCACAGTTCTCAAACACTGTCGGGTCATTAAATTCTTTTCTCAGACCCTCTGCTAGAGGCTTGAATTTGGCCCAAAAGAGCCTGATAGGCGTGGAGAAGAGTTTGTAAGTGAGACTAGCGTCTATGAGTTTTTCGTCTAGAAGAATTCCTAGCCCTTCAAAGAACATGCCGACCATAGCCATTGCCTTGTGGGCAGGCTCATCGGAAAACCATGCACCATACTTCTTTACATAGTCCTCGTAATCCTCAAATTGTAGATTCATGACTTTTATTATCGCTTCTCGAAATTCGTTGCTACCGTAAGTTGAATATAGTCTCATGATTAGCTCTGTATGTCGGGTCTTGGCGATATCTCTCAGTTGTAAGACAGTTAAGACAACACCTATTATCACGCCTATCGCCGCAACCATTGCCGAAATAGACGGTATATCCAACATTTTTTATCACCTAAAAGACTAGAATGGTTGAATTACGTCTTAAAACTTAACAATCTAGTCATTTTAAAATTCTTCCACAAGCCATAAAAAGTGAAGCTGAAGACCTAACCTATTTGGGGTTATTGTAGGTGTCCACAAAAGAGGAGGATTACTCAAGTTATCTTGCTTACGAATCAGTGGCTTTGCAGGTACTTGCATTGCTTTGCGGTTTCACATTCACAGCAATCACTTTACTTGTTACTTTACTTCCAAACCCAGGCAGTTTCCAGTCACAGTCTACACTCTTCTTTCTAGCATTCATGTTCTACGTCTTCCAATTCATGTTATTCTACGGCATATTCTACCTGAGTTATTGCATCAAAGCTGTGCCGCCAGAAGCGAAGGGAAGACGCATTATGATGTGGCTGTGGTTTTTTAGTTTCAGTTTGTGGGGTATAGCAATAGTGTTGATGTTTCTTCTTTGGAATCTAACATATCTTGCCTTGGCATCAGGCGTCATGTACACGTTGTTTACAATATTGACTATCATCTTCATATGGAAACCAGCTCTAGAACTTTACAGAAAAATACGTCCTCAAAAGTGAGAAATTGAATGGTGTTGCTTTCTGCTGCTCTGATATTAGGATTTTAGAAAAATCTTTGGTCGAATTAGAAAATAAATGAGTCAGGATTGTGGGATGTGGCTTGTTTATTCTTGTTTTGGTTCTTGCCATTTCTCTATGATTATTCTGTTGTCACCGGGTTTAAAGCTGACTTTGACAAGAATTGAGTCTGCGCCTCTCTTTGTCTTGGTGTAGTTTTTGAATGGGAACATGCTGTCTTCTGCAAGGTCTAATGGTAAGTAAATTAGGTATTTGCCGTCTTTTCTTCTGAAAATGCGTCCTCTTCCTTCGCTAACCATGCATTTTCACTCCAATTGAATCTACTATTATAAGAACTAGGCTAATAGCGTATACATTATTTAAGCCTTTACTTTGTTTCCGAATAATCCTAGTATAGCGAGATTTTGCAGCATGCGCCATCTGAAAAAACGTAAATCCTTGACACCTTGAGACTGGCATTTAGTAAATTTTAAGTTCTATTCTTTTCAGTTAGTTTACGAGGTCTAGCATGTTAACAAAGTGCAGAGTCTTTTGGCGTGTTACCATCCTTCTAACCGTGCTAGTCGAAGTCAGTGCCAATTTTGTGGTTGTTCACGGGTGGAGCAACGGCGGCTTCAGCGCTGACCCAAACAATCCAGACTATGGCACACACGACTGGATTGCTCAACACGCATTGGACTGGTTGCCTTCAGAAGAGAAACAGTTCATTCTCAACAATCTAGCTAGTTATCTCTATGGAACTGAGTTGCCCGACAACGGTGAAGCTTCCGAAGGCATAGGAGACACTGGAAAGCACCATGTGTACTATTTTGCAAACGATTCCTTACAAGACGACGCCTCAGCACTGAGAGCGCAAATAGAATACGCTAGCGCAATCAGCCTCTACACTGCAGGAGAATTGACAAATGCAGCGAAAAAGCTCGGCGTGATGGCGCATTATATTTGCGACTTGGCAGTTTTCGGGCACGTAATGGGCTCCGAAACAGACTGGGGCACTGAGAAGCATCACAGCGATTATGAGGACTACGTGAATGAAAGAACAAACAGTCACGAAGATGAATTCAACACGTTCCTCGTTTTCGATGGAGCTTTGAATGAAACTTCTGCTTACGATGCTGCTTTAAGGGTTGCCTATGACACAACCTTCGACGAAGACGGAGACTTGACATGCACATGGATGGATCAAAACTACGACTGGAGCAATCCAACATTTATGAACCGCTGCGGAGACTCCCTCAACCTTGCCGTCAACCTGCTTGCAGACGTTCTCCACACATTCTACTCAGATGCATCAGTTCCACAATCTCCACAATTTCCGCTTCAGGTAATCTTGCCTATATTAGCGATTTTCATAGCAGCCATCGTCTTTTACGTAAAGAAAAGAGCCAAGAGAAAACCAAAAAGTTAGTGTATTTTCGCAAAGAAGTTTGAAAATCTAATTTTCTGTTAATAAGTGTTGAATTCTGCTTTTTTATTGTGAAAATTGTTTAAATCTGGCTTCTTTTCCAATTTTATGTTTGAGGCTTGGGCTGTTTGGCAATCGTGTCGGTTGATGATGTTCGTGACGTGATTAATCTGAGCTCCGCGGATGTTCATGATGCTAAGGTTTTGAAGATGATCAAGCGGGCTGAGGTTACGCTTGAGCTTGAACTTAGAAAGGAAATAGATTACAGTGACTGCACTGATGCTGAAAAGGAGTTTATCACGCTATTATCTGCGGTTTATGCAGTTTGCTATTTGACCGGTGGATCTGCTGTTGGCTTAAACTTCAGTGTTGGCGACCAGAATGTAAGCGTGTTGGAAAAGGCTCCGCCTTTGAATATTCTGCAAGCTGAGCTTGAGCGTGTTTTGGGCAATTTGAAAATGCCTTATGTGGGAAGCGTGTAAACATGGCGGCACTTGACACGTATCTCCAATTCATTCTCGATAATGCTCCCTACTTTTATTATATTCCAGGTTCTGGTCCAGACCTTTCTTTTGGTCGAGGGGTTGCCTCGGCTGCTTTTTCCATAGACTTCCTTTTTGAAGCCTATCAAGATGAGCGATTTGAAAATCGTAAAACTGAGATCTATAACAAGATTATTTCGTTAGCTGATTTCATTTTGACGCAACAATGTGTGGATAATGGGAAAAAGGCATATGGCGGGTTCAAGAGCAACGAGACAAGCAGCTATTATTATAGCATTGATGCTTGTCGCGTTATCCCGTCGCTTTTGAAGGCTTATCAGTTGACAAATGATGTAGATTTTTTGGATTCAGCGAAGCTTGCTGGAGCTACATTTCTTAAAACTGTTCAGGATAAGCAGACGTACGGCGGTTTTGCTAGAGCTGTTGATGTTAATGATGGTTGGCTTTTGCAGATGGATGTCGAATGTCTTTATGGGCTTATTGGTTTGAAAATGTTCGCCGAACAGTATGATGTAGCTAATGCAACCGCGTACCAGACCATGATGAGCAAAGCAACAGATTTTCTCAGAGGCGGCTTTGAGAATCTTTGGCTGTTTTATGACCCCTCTGATGAAGATTGGCATAGAATGGGCTTAAGCGAAAACGAAGTTTACGATGATCCATTCGCTTATGCTTTGATTGGGCTTTATAGCTATGAAGGCTGGAGTCTAAGCTGCGAAAAAGTCTACGAATTCATCAACACCATTCCAGCCAGTGCCGATTATGCAGGGTATAATCCAAACATCTGCTGGGCAGGCTACATAGACATTGTTAAGCGGAAGGCTGCCTGCGACTATTACGATTGTGTGACGAGCGGCATTTTGCACGGGATTAGGGCAGCCAAGGATAAGCCCAGTCTTGAATTGAGCGTGCAAATCATGAACGCGCACTATGAAGAGTCTATGTTTTGGGGTGTCAAATTTTTGGACTTTAGCTTTGTAGAAAATAAGCAGTCTACGATTACGGTTTCGTGGCTTGGTTTGATGCTTTTGCATTATCAGCCTGTTCGAACCCCTTTTAAAGCCTTCTTAGAGAAGTTTGGCGAGAGCGTCACTCTCTATCCAGTTCTGCAAGCTGGTGAAACAGTTTTCTACGGCGAAGGCATAAGCATCAAAGCCATTGCCAGCCTCAGACTGCCAGAAGAAATCATCATCGAGCCTGGTTACACTGTGAACGATTTTGTCACGCTTTACACTCTTATTCCAATCCGCACCCACGACAAAATTCGCCGCCATGGCGTAGAGTACGAAGCAAGTCCTGTTCAGCTATTCCGTTTTAAAGGCGAACCTGACCATTACCGAGCCATTTGCAGGAGGCTTGTTGGACACTGAGCTCAGTTGAAGACCCGGTTTCTACACTTGTTCGTTTGCTTAGGCGTTATCTGCGGGTTTTAAAAGACGATGGTTCTCTTGCGTTGATAGAAGTGAGTGGTGAATGGTATGACCGTGAACTTTTGAAAAGCTGCGACGGTCAGATAAGCGTTGGGTTGGACCATAGCGAAGACCAAAAGCTTAGTTTTGATGGAAATTTGAGGCGGTGTTTGAGTTTTGTTCGGGTTAGTGTTTGGGTTGTGGATAAGCCTGAACAGGGTGTTGTTGGCAGAAGTATGAGCGACAGAATCCGTGCTGATGTTAATCGGGTTGTTCGTGAAAAACGAAATAAACCAAACTTGACGGACTACAGTTTCGAGGGTGTTGGAAGTTCAACAGGGACACATAAGGCTTATCATGCTACTGCTGAATTAGCGCCCACAAATTCTGGCTGGACGGAGCTTACGGATGGCGATTATCAGAAAATCTGGTATAGCGATGACACGCGCTTTAATGTGATGGCTGATGAGTATGGCAGTCTTGCTTCAATGCTTTTCCGTTTCAAAATAGGCGCTAAAGAGAATGTTCTGAAGCAGATAGTCTTAAAGTTTGAAGGTTATGGCACTGCTCCCAGCGGAAACGGCGTTACCATTAAGGTTTGGAATTTTTCTGCTTCTGCTTGGCAAAATGCTGTTTCTGGCACTGGCGGTGTCGATGAGCTGTTGACTAGTACTCTAAATTCAAGTTTGCCGGATTATGTTGACGCTAATGGTTATGTGTACTTGCTTGCAAGAACCACCAATCCCAGCGACGGCTTAGCTCCGGCAATTCTTTACTGCGATTATGTGGAAATCGAATTTACGGTCAATGGGGTAACCTATGCAGACGTTTTCACTTATCAAGACAGGGATGAGGTTCGGGTTAAGCCGTTCTTGTGGCGGACAGAGTTCATCATAAAATCATGGTTGTTTGAAACTGTTGTGGCAACATAAACAGGAGGAATGAAAAAGAATGAGTATGCCGTATGGCGCGCATGAAGCAAAAATCTACTACGTGCAAGAAACAAACTACGGAGAAACGCCAACAAATCCATCCATGCTTGGCATAAAAGCCGAAAACATTGAGCCTGCCCTGAATCCGAGCCTAATCAAAGTTCGAGGAATTGGAAGCAGAGATTTACAAGTAATCAAGAAGGGCTTGAGGCATGTGGACGTTAAAGTTGTCTATCCTCTGCCGAGCGACGCACCAATAAACTTTCTGCAGCACATAGCCACGTTAAACTCTTTGAGCGTTGAAATCTTCTACGAGAAAGCCTCTGGAGTCATTGACATTCTTCATAAAGGCTGCAGAATGGACAAGACAACGGTCGAGTGCAGTATCGAAGATGTCGTTAAGGCAACTGTTGAATTAATTGGACAAAACGCTGTCGTAGGCATTTCAAAAATAACCGGAGCAACCTACGCAGACTACTTAGGCGCAATTCCCTACTATGACAGCTACGTCCAACGCGGAGCGGGAGACGGTTCAGGTCTAGCAGCGGTTGAAAGGGTTACTAACTGGAAATTCACAATCGAAAATAACCTTAAACAAGTTCCCGTGATTCGGTCCACTAGCGGGGACATGCTCAAGTATTTGCCAACACGCCATCGCAACCTAATAGGCGAATTGACCTTTGAGTTTGAAAGCAAACAAGAGTTCGATGACGTAATCAACGACAGCGAGTTCAGCCTAAAGTTTGGCTTAGGCGGCTCAAACAACGCCTTATTCAAATATTGCAAGTGGGAAAACGTTTCCATGTCCACACGCATCGAAGACCTTGTCAGCCTGAAGGCTTCTTTTGTGGCTAAAGATGTTGTTATAAGCTAGGGGTTTTGCTAGTGCGAATGGAAACTTTGGAGCTTGATGCGAGGTTCGGGAAAGAGTTTAACGGGCGCTACGTCTTTCAAGAGATTACTTGGGCTAAACGCAGCCGCATAATCCAGAAGCACACAAAATATCATCCATTGTCTGGACAGGTTGTCAGTAGCGATTTCATAGCAATTCAAGCCGAAACTATTTGGGCAAGCCTCAAAGAACAACCACATCAGAAACCTATAACATTGGAGAAATTGCTAAGCGAAGACGAAGGCGTCCCTATAGAGCTTGGCGAATTGTTCTCAAAGATCGTTAACAAGTTAAATGGCGTGACACACGAAGACTTACGTTTTTTATTGGAGCAATTAGACGAGGAAAGCCGCATCCAGCTCTTTCAGAGTTTCGGCTTTGCCAAACCTTCGGCTGGACCCCAAACCAACTCGCAAAACAGCCAGCAAAAACCATCCAGCAATTCATTGTCGTCCTCAATGAGTTAGACAAACAAGCTGAGGAAGAGAGAAGAAAGGCTGAGAGGGAGGCGAAATGGCGGTCGAAATAACCTGTACATTTGAGGGCGTTGAAGAGTTTAAGGCTGCCTTGGGAAGGTTTGATTTTGGCCTGCATGGACATGTACATAGGCAACTGGAGAGTTGGGCGACTGAGGTTAAAGAATCTGCCAAGCAACTTGCGCCAATGAAGACTGGACGTTTGCGTAGTTCAATCTATGCCAAGGTTCACGAATGGGTTGCTCAATTTGGCGCTGAAGCCAGCTACGCTTTGTTCGTTGAGTTTGGAACTCACTACATGCAAGCTCGTCCATACCTTTACCCGGCAATTCAGGAACATCTGTCAAAACTTGAACAGGTTGTTTGCGAAGCCATTGACGCAGCGAAAAAGGAGGCTGGCTTAACGTGAGTTTT
>Ga0315314_1001656_pt1 | contig 19565 bp, 15 predicted proteins | sample TDP9_MG_FD_203631 | JGI IMG/M metagenome (GOLD analysis project Ga0315314, IMG submission 203631) | Freshwater sediment microbial communities from Lake Towuti, South Sulawesi, Indonesia - TDP9 | ecosystem: Environmental > Aquatic > Freshwater > Lake > Sediment | place: Indonesia: South Sulawesi... | reverse complement strand
CCCTGCCTCGGGCGTTTTCTGACTCCAATCCGGTCCTTGCATAAACGGTACAACCTGCGCGGCAGAAACCACAATTGATACAGGCGAATATTTCATTGTCAACCCCTTCGCCAAAGCTCCGGATCTTCTCCGGACTCTCGATGAATTCTTTATAAGTGAAGTAGTCGAAGATATCCTTTGCAGTATCGTCGAGGCCCAATTTACCAGGGTTTAAGATATTTTTTGGATCCAGGGACTTTTTGATGCTTTTCATCACATCAAGGCTGACCCCAAGTTCGTGGTGGATATAGGGAGCTTTGGCAATACCGATTCCATGTTCTGCTGTCAGAGTTCCTTTATATTTCATGGTCAGATCGATAAAGTCCTGGGCAATTTTTCTGGCCGTCTCCCACTCCTCTTTATTTCGGCCATCGATAATCAGAACGGCATGGAGATTGCCATCGCCGATATGGCCGAAGACAGGAATGGGAAAGTTATGCTTTTCACGAAGCTTTTGAAGCTCACGGATCATCTCCGGTATTTTAGAGATGCTGACCCCGAAGTCTTCCACGAGAGGGACCAGTTTTGCTCCCCTCCTCACCTTAGAGAGAGAGGGGACAAGACCTTGACGGCCCGCCCACATCATTAGACGTTTTGCGGGATCATCGTCCCACTGGTTGCCGAGGCCGTTGCAATCCTTCGAGATCTTATCGATCTTCTGGATATTCTCTTTTACCGCCTGCCGATTTCCATCGATCTCGATGAAAAGGATACATCCTACGTTATCTGGAATGTTGAGTCCCATGGCCTTATTGACCACATCGATGGAGAGCCGGTCGAGAATTTCACAGGAGGAGAGAGGGATGCCGCCTGTGAGTATGCCTTCGGCTGCCTTGCCTGCATCTTCGACTGTGGAAAACCACAGCTGAGCAAAGGCGATGTATTCGGGCATGGGGAGGATCTTTACAGTGATTTCTGTCATCACGCCAAGAGTCCCTTCTGCCCGGCAGAAGAGGTGGGCCAGATCATAACCTGAAGAGGTTTTCGGAGCGGTTGAACCTGTTCTCATCACTCTTCCGTCAGCCAGGACGACCTCCATTCCCATGACATAATCTTTTGTCGTACCGTACTTGATCGCTCGGTTACCGCTTGCGTTGGTCGAGACCATTCCGCCGATGGAGGCAATGGTGGCACTGCCAGGGTCAGGAGGAAAGAAATGCGTGGGGGCGAGGGCGTTGTTCAAAGTTTGACAAATCACTCCGGGCTCCACAATGGCGTAGCCATCCCTTCGATTAATCTCTTTAATCTTATTCATCCGGCTCATATCGAGGATGATGCCGCCAAAACAGGGAAGGATGGCTCCCGTGGTACTCGTTCCCGATCCTCGGGGGATCACCTTGATATCACGGTCATTGGCCAATTTAAGAATTCTTGAGACCTCTTCCGTCGCCTTTGCAAAGACCACGGCGTCTGGGACACATTCATGGACAGACATGTCTCGGGAATGGCAGAGGCGTTCGATCCGATCCGTCTTCACATTCTTTTCGCCTACGATTTCGATCAATTTCTGAAGATAATCCATGATCGCTCCTTCCTTTTCGATTTAGGATCCGGGTCTCAAAAAATTTATAAGATAGAAAGGTCCACTTTTCAATCATTTTTTGAATAAGATAGGCGAGACCTAACAGGGTTCGTCGGCAAGGGATTTTTCTAAAAGCTCTGCGATGTCGAAGGCCTTCACCAACTCTTCCATTCCCTTGGCTTTGAGCCCATCGGCTAACATGGTGAGACAGTAGGGGCAGGCCGTTGCGATCACATCGGGTTTCAACTCCAATGCCTGGACGATTCGCATCTCATTGATCCTCTTCCCAAGATGTTCCTCCATCCACATCCTTCCTCCGCCACCCCCGCAGCAGAAGCTTCGAAAGCGAGACCTCTTCATCTCCTTTATATTCACTCCTGGAATAGAGGTGAGGATCCTCCGGGGTTTCTCATAAATCTGATTGTAACGGCCGAGGTAGCAGGAGTCGTGATAGGTCACGGTGATCGGATCTATTCCCTTCAACTTCAATTTTTTATGTTCAAGCAGGTCATTTAGGAATTCCGTCTGATGGACGACCTCGAACGTTCCCCCAAATTGAGGGTATTCATGCTTAAGGGTATTGAAACAGTGGGGACAGGTGGTCAGGATCTTCTTCACCTGATAACGGTTCATGGTCTCGATGTTGGCCTCTGCTACCATCTTATAAAGATATTCGTTTCCGATCCTGCGGGCTGGATCTCCACAGCAGCCCTCTTCAGCCCCGAGAATGCCGAATTTGACTCCGGCTCTTCGAAGGATTTTCACCATGGAAATGGCTACCCGTTTGTTTCGATCGTCAAACCCCTTGAAACAACCGGGATAATAGAGGATATCCACTTCTGGATCTTCGGCCAGAGTCTTGACGCCGAGATCCTTTGCCCAGTCAGCCCTCAAACGTCTTTCGACCCCCCACGGATTGCTTCTCCTTTCTATGTTTCGAAAGACCTCTCGGAGCTCAGAAGGATAGTGAGTCTCCATGAGAACGAGATATCGCCTCATCTCTATAATTTTATCGAAGGCAGATATGAAGACGGGACACTGCTCATAACAATTGAGGCAGAAAGTACAGGCCCAGAGGGTATCCTCGGAGATCACCTCACCGATGAGGGAAGACCCTTCATCCTTCATTGGGGGTCGATTCCAAACGAGCGGTTTCCCTTTTTCATGAAGATGAGCTTTGAGATCCAGTATGACCTTTTTAGGGGAGAGGGGCTTTTCACTCAAGTGGGCTGGGCAATGGTCCTGACATCTTCCACAACGGGTGCAAGCCTCAAGATCTAACAATTGTTTCCAGGTGAACTCGGAAATCTCGTTTACTCCAAAGGTCTCTGCTTCGTCAAAATTGGGTATGGGGTTGAGGGCTCCCTTGGGTTTCAGGGAGCGGTAGAAGATATTAAGGGGAGATAGTAAGAGATGTTTCAGGGCGCTGCGGCTGGCGATGACGTATATAATAAAGAGGGACGTGGGTAGGACATGTATCAAGACTCGATGCCACACCAATAGTTCATTCAAAGGTTCGGAGGGCAGGATCAATATGAAAGGGGTGATGAGGGTGCTCACAGGTGCCCAGGAGATCCAATCCGGAGGGATGTCAAGCCCAACAGCCACCATCCGGTAGGTTTTGATGAGATAGCCTGTCAGCAGAATGACAAATCCTAAAATATAGATGAGATGGTTGTCAGGCTTCGTATCCAGACGGGGAGGCCTGAAGAGATATCTTCGGACAACCGCTAAAAGACCACCGACGATCGCCATTCCCCCACCCATTTCAGAAAGGAAGGAGGCATAGAGAAAGAGGCTCTGAGGAGGTGTCGTCAATCCAATAGGATAGGAGAAGAGCCTTACGATTTTGCCCAGAAAGATGAAAAGGACTCCCCAGAAAATCAGAAAGTGCATGGCCCCTGGATAGGGCTCTCTCCAGATACGCCTATGAGCAAAGGCCACGGCGAAGACCGTCTTCAATCGGGTTGCCCATTGACCCGAACAGCCCTCTGCCTTCCCCAGGTGCCAGAGGCGATAATGTTGTCTCCAAAAACTGAAGGCAAAAAGGAAGATGAGCCCGATAGAAAGAACTGAAAAACCGATGAGAATTGGCAGAAATATTTTGACGAAATAAATATCTTGGGATGCCCAGAACCGAAGAACCAAAGAATCCATCTCGTCATCCTCGATATTTCAACAGGATTGATATGCGAGGGTAGAAGGTGATCAGGTGGGCAACGAAAAATGACATCATTAAGCCGCCCAAGATGATGAACGCCATCTTTATAAATTTGTGGTACTTACGATCTAAGCCGAGGTCGAAGAGGGCCAGCTTAACCCCTCCGAAAAGGGAGTAGATAATGGCCATCAATATGGCTAATTCCACAAGAATGGCTACAGGTCTGAAAGTGGTTTCCATCACTTATTTCTCAAAATCGGCTTATCCTTTTGCCTTGCTTTTTCTACCCATTTCTCTCTTCTGATGCAGGGATTGGCTCCTTCCTCTCAATAATCGGTAGGAGCTCTAAATGTTTCAACCCCAGGATAAAAAGCAATCCCGTAATGGCAAATATCCCGAGAGAGGTGAGCAATTCAATGGCTGTTAAAGGAAAATGACCCACTTCGCCCCACATTCCCTCAATTTTACCAGGATAGAAAGGCATAGGATGAGCGGTTGCAGGAATGACCAAGGTGAATCTTTCAAAAAAGATACCGATGACTACTAAAAAGGATGCTACGATTAAACCTCCAATTCTCTTTTTGAATCGGGGATGGCTCAACAAAAGAATAGGTATGATATAGGCACATCCCACCTGTAATCCCCAGAAAATCGAAGAAAAAGGTCCGGTCAGAAGCCATACCGTAGGTTCTCGATGGGGTGAATAAAGATGGGTCAACTTATCGATGAAGACTAAAACGGCAAGGATGACGATGAAGGCCAGCAGCAACTTGCCAAGGGAAAAAAATGGCTCTTTTTTAAACTTCCTTTTTGCAAACTTAAAGGCGAATATAACCACGATGATTAAAAGAGCCAGTCCAGAGGCCATGGCTGCAGCAACAAATTCGAAGGGCTTTATGGATGAGTAGAAGATGGGCCTGGCGGCGATGAAACCGAATATCGCCCCTGTTCCCATATGAACCAGTGCTGCCCAAATCATGGCCAAGATACCTATCTTTTTGGTTAACTTCGGTTTCTCCGCAAAGATGACTCCGAGGTAGATGAGACAGATTGCAAAATATCCTCCGTATAGAATTCCATTCACAGCAAACATCGAGCGCATATTGTTCAGAACAAAGAATATGAATAGCCGCCAGATCTTTTCAGGTCTCCCCAAATCTAAAGAAATCCCAACCATTGCACCGAAGATCAGCACAACGGCCAGAAAAACTGAAATCCTAGAGATCAGTCGATATTCTTCCTTTCCAAAAACATAGGTCAGAGAGGATAGGATGAGGGAGCCTGCGCTAAGCCCTATGAGATAAATGGTAATGATAATGGCCATTCCCCAGGGAATGGCATTACTGGTTCCAAGCACCTGATGACCTTGGAGGTAGCTGATCACAAAACAGCTAAATCCAGCGATCGTCAAGGCAATGAGAATTGCGCTGAGTATGTAAAAATCTCGAGATCTGAATTCAATGGGTGTATAGGATAGCCTCATCAGAAACCACTCATTTAAGGAGATAATACACTTTACATTTTGTGTCCAGATCTTCCCGAAGTCTGATCCAACTCCTTGAAGATAATAGGCGGGATACCTCGCTACTGGCATCGTCCAAATCTCCGAAACTTCGGGCCATTGCCGGACAGTCCTCCACGCAGGCTGGGACGACCTCGATCCCTATCTTTTTGCCTTCTTTTACACCTTGATCTATTCGATGGAAACAGAAGGTACATTTTTCGACAACACCATGGGTTCGAGTAGGGAATGGCCATTGCCCCCAAACGCTACGATCAGGAGGTGAATCCCGACGGTGGTACTCCTTTTTTTCCTGTTCTTTATTATTAAAACTTCTTGCCCCGTATGGGCAGGCGACCATACAATATTTACATCCAATACATCTCCTAAAATCCTGGACAATGATTCCGTCTTCCCGGCGATAGGTCGCCTTGGCCGGGCATACGGTCACACATGGAGCTTGATCACAGTGCATACAGGGCATGGGGATCAGTTCTGTGTGGACCCGAGGATATTTCCCTTGGGTTACAGCAATCATCTTGTGCCAGTAGATCTCCCTTCTCTTCCTCTGTTCTTCTGGTGAACCGTGAGGGACATTGTTTTCTTCCTTGCAAGCAACTGTGCAAGCCTGGCAGCCAGTACATTTATCGAGATCGATCACCATTCCCCATTTTGCCATTGCTTACCTCGTGTCCGTGACCGTTTTCCGTGTCCGTTTTTACTCCGAACTCCCGACTCCGAACTTTTTATGCCTTGTAAATCTTCACTCTTGTATTAAAAAAGACCGCCTGTCCACTGATCCGATCGAAGTCCACACCGAGGAGCCCATTGGGGTTCACCCCAATTCCCTTTTGCCATCTCCCATAAGAATAGTGGCCCTGTCCACAGGCGATGGCAACCACTTGAGGATGGAGGCCTTCCGAAAACTTTACCCTCGCCTTTATTTTTCCGAAAGGAGATTCTACCCATACTTCTTCCCTGTCCTTCAGTTTTAAGCGCCAGGCTGTTTCACTATTTATCTCCACGAGATTCGCCCACCCTATACCATGCATAGGCAGGAAGATCTCCTGGGCCCACGGATAGTTCTGGCTCCCATTTTCAAGGGTCATGAGAGGTTGATAGGGATGGAGGATGAAAGGATAGCTCTCCTTTTCTCCTAAGAAATTGGCCTCTTCATAGTGGGGTAAATAATTTAGATCTTCCTCCGGTCTTCTCCCCATTTTGATCAGCAAAGACCGAAGATTTCCTGAAAAGAATTCAAATTTCTTGGAAGGGGTATTAAAAATTCGATCATACTTTCTATATTTATACTCTGGACCTGTCCAAACACCTCTTGCGAGAAACTCCTTCCACGGCATCAGGGCGGATGTTCGGAGCTTGACAAATCCTTCCGAATCCTCACCCATATGGTCAAAAGATTTTTCTACACTCCCTCCCATCCTTTTTGCCAGTGAAAAGAGGATGTCTGTTGGAGATTTGGCTTCCCCATAGGGCTTGACCACAGGCTGTTTTATCCTCGCCTCAGCAAAACCCGATCCCGGAGGAGAGTGATCGTAGCCCCATTCTTCCAAATAGGTGGTGGAGGGAAGAATGAGATCCGCACAGAGAGCCATTTCGCTGACGAAGGGAGAGATGTGGACATAGTAGGGTATCTTTTTTAGGGCTTCGTCCCATCGGCCCGCACCCGGAGCAGACATATTAAAATTACAATTGAACCCAATGGCCATTTCGATAGGATAGGGGATATTTTTGGAGATGGATTCAGGGACTTGGTTGGTGACCACTTTTGCATTAGAAAATTTTTCCGTTCCCCGAAAATCGAGAAAGGGTTGGGCTTTCCCTTTTCTGGCAATGGGATCCTCGGCGAATGGGGGGAGGTCTTTATATCTGGGATGCTCTTGATAGATGATTCCACCCGGTACGTCAATGCTTCCCACCAAAGCATTGAGACAGAAGATGGCATAGCTCGTATAGGACCCCTCAGGCCAGTTAATCGCTCCCCTCCCTCTCAAGGCAATGGCAGGTTTAACCTGGGCGAATTCCATTGCTATTCGATGAATCGTCTCAGAAGGGATGCCAGTGATTTTCGATACCGCCCTTGGGCTATAATGACCGAGCACCAATTTTTTGTATAAATCGAATCCGGCTGTCCAGTGATGAAGAAAATTTTTATCATAAAGATCTTCAGCGATGATGACATTGGCAATGGCCATAGCCAAAGCTGCGTCTGTTCCCGGATGGATCGGAATCCACTCATCGGACTTAGCAGCGGTCACCGAATATCTTGGATGGATCATGATCATTTTGGCGCGATTCGGCTTTTCCCGGCGGAGCTTTCCCCATTTTCTTAAAAACCGGGATAAGGGTTTACCGGATTCTAAAAGATCGGCACCAAAGAGAAGAAGATATTGGGTCCGGTCGAGATCATAAGCACAACTCTCATAATGTCCATCGGCCATCCAGTTGCCCGATTTTTCCGACTCCTCATCCAGTCCGTTCCCAGAGATGAGGTTTGGAGTTCCAAAGGCCTCTGCAAATCGGGAGATCATGTCCTCAGCACTTCTCGTATTCAATCCATAAAAAAGGAGCAATTTATGGGCTTGCGCGATCTCCCTCAGCGATTTTAGACGGTTGGCCATCTCCGTCAAAGCCTGATCCCAGGAGATAGGCACCCATTGAGGATCTATCCCCCTTCCCTTTTCTCTATTTCTTCTTTTCAATGGAAGACCGATCCTCTCGGAATCGTATAATACTTGAAGACCAATATGGGCCCGAGGGCAAGCCTTCCCCTCCGAGGTCAGGGAGAAAGGGTTTCCAGTGATCTTCACAGCCTGACCATTGATGACTCTGACTCTGATCCCACACCGGGCAGAGCAGTTGAGACATGAAGTGTTCATCCATTTCACTTCGGTCATCTTCTGAGGTTTTATCTGAAGGGGAGCAGAAGAAGACATAGCAGAGGGCGGACTGATGACTCGATTTAGCCCTAAAGCTGCACCGGTGAGGGCCGATAGCTTAAGAAATGTCCTCCGATCCATGTTCAAACCCGTTTTCTTCTTTCCCTTTGAAACGGACATGAAGTTGATCCCCTCGCGGTGTAGCACAAAAATATCGCTATATTTCAAATGTGATTTTCAATGGACTTAACGGCCTTCAACGAGGTTACAAACGTACTGAAATATATGTGCAACACCACTCGTTCGAATCTCCATGATTCTCTTTAAAAAATCATCCTCTTATATAACACGAGTCCAGATTGGTCAAGAAAATCTTTACGGATCGAGTATTCTGTCTCGAGGAAAAAAACTTGTGATTAAGAGTTTTTTATAGTATATAGCCAATCAAAAAAAGAGAGAGGAGGATTCTTAATGGAAGTCGAAGGTTACTTTTTGCCAGATGATCTTTACTATCATAAAGAGCATTTTTGGGCCAGGGTAGAAGGAAACACAGTGACTGTGGGCACAACTGACTTTGCTCAAAAATTGGCAGGTCAGATCGTTTACGTGGAATTGCCCTCAATCGGCAAAGTGATTGAGCAGGGGAGACCCTGTGGGTCCATGGAATCTGGCAAATGGGTGGGGAGGATCTACGCTCCCATCTCGGGGAAAGTAGAGTCCTTCAATGAAGCACTGGAAGATTCACCAGAATTAATTAATGAGAGCCCTTATGAAAATGGATGGATGTTTAAAGTGAGTCCGTCTAATCTCCAAGAGGAACTTAAGAATTTAATGCAGGGCAAGAGCGTTGAAGAATTCATAAAATCCGAGATTGTTCGAATCAAAAAGAAAAAGGAATAAGACCCTTATTCAGGTCCAGAGCAAGGGAATTCGAGATCTCTAAACCAAATGTCAACTGTAGAAGTTCGCGCGAAGTGATGAATGGACAAACATTCCATCTTCTATGCGATGTTTATCCTCTCCATGGCTCTCTTTCTCTGGGGGATGTGGTTTCGGATCAGCCTCTATCTCCAGGGAACATTAAAGGGAGCAGAAGATGCTAATCCAAGGGAAAAGTTAAAAATTCTTTTAAGAAGGGGTTGGCGAGGCTTCTGGGCGAAGCCTGGCTGGTATATCAAGGTTCTTATCGGGGACGTCATCTTTCACAAGAAATTATTTGGCCAATCCTTCTATCGCTGGCTCGCTCATACGCTTCTGGTCTTCGGTTTTATTGCCACATTTATTGTCGACATGATCAAAGGGTTTACCACAGGTTACTTGGTGGAGTGGAGTCATACCATTCCCGCTCTATCTTTCGCACATGCCTTCGAAACAGGATCGATTCGGCCCTTCCTCGATTTTCTCCTTGAATTCTTCAGCTTCCTCATCCTCGTAGGCTGTGTTTTGGCCATTATCCGGCGTTTCATTCTCCGGCCAACTCAGCTCAGAACAGAAGAAGAAGACATCACCACTCTCATCTTTATCCTCTTTTTAGAATTGTCTGGTTTCTTCATTGAGGGGTATCGGATTGCACACCCGGAAGTCGTGACCTCTCGAGTCTATTTGGCCAACTTTACCCCTGCCAGTGCTAACAACTGGCTCTCCTTTGGAGGATATTTCTTATCCCTATTTTTAAAGAACGTCAACGTAAATGCTCATTTCCTCTGGTACTTTCACGTCGTTCCCAGCCTCATCTGGTTCATTTATATTCCCCATTCCAAACTCCTCCATATCTTCACCTCTTCGGTTACTGTCATTGCTGACAGGTCAAAGCATAAGGGTTAGATTAGAAAACTTCCCTTGACAAAATTTTTCATGGATGGTAATGAATGTTACAAAAATCACAAATAACTCATCCCTTCTCACTCCTATCAACGAAGAGGGGCAGGCGGATTAAAAAGGAGGAGGAATCTTATGACAGTCAGCAAGTGGATGACAGCAGGAACCGTTCTTAAAATGATGGCTATGCAGTGCCCTGAGAAGCAGGGCGCGGCAGATAAGTTTCGCAGCATGACATTCAAGGAGTGGAACGAGAGGAGCTGCCGATTGGCCAATGCGCTCAGTAAGATGGGGATTAAGAAGGGGGATCGTTTTGCCATACTGGCTTATAACTGCTTGGAATGGTTGGAGATTTATGCAGCTGCGGCAAAAGCCGGACAGATCACTGTTCCGATTATGTTCCGGCTTGCGCCTCCTGAAATGGAATACGTCATCAGCCATGCTGGATGTAAGGCCTTCTTCGTTGCAAAGGATTTTCTTGAGACGGCTAATGGCCTTCGCAGTAAACTCCCTGACATCCCTCCCGAAAACTATGTCTACTGGGGCGATGATCAGACACCGGAGGGTTATCAGTCCTACGAGTCCATTATTGCCAAGGCTTCACCTGAGGAACCGGATGCGGTTGTCGACGCTGAAGATATTTGGAATCTTATGTATACCTCTGGAACCACTGGCAAACCTAAGGGAGTGGTCAGAACTCACGAAAGCAACGTCTCCCAGTATATCCTAAATGGGATCAACATGGGCCTCAGACCGGATGACTGCGTGATGTTGGTCATGCCCATGTGCCATATCAATTCGATCTTCTATTCGTTTACCTACACTTATGTGAGCGCAAGGGTTTTTGTCTACAATATGATCAGTTTCGATCCATTGGATTTACTAAAGACGATTGAAAAGGAGAAGATCACTTTTACCTCCCTCGTACCTACTCATTACATCATGATGCTGGCTCTACCCGATGAGGTGAAGAAGAGCATCGATGTCAGCTCGATCCGACAACTTCTGATCTCTTCGGCACCGGCGCGGAAAGATACCAAGTTAGCGATCATGGACTATTTCAAGAATGCAGAGCTCTGGGAGGCCTATGGTTCAACCGAAGCTGGTCTGGTGACACTCCTTAGGCCTGAAGAGCAGTTTAAGAAACTTGGCTCTATCGGAAGGGAGATCTGGGGGACAGACCGGATCAAGATTTTGGACGAGAATGGCAATGAAGTGCCGAGGGGACAGGTGGGAGAGCTTTATTCACGGACCCCCCATGTCTTCAAAGAGTATTGGAAAGATCCCGAAAAGACGAAGGCAGCCTTCAAAGGGGAGTGGTTTTCCGCAGGAGATATGGCTTATCAGGATGAGGACGGATACTTTGTTCTGGTGGATCGAAAAGCAAATATGATCATTACCGGAGGTGAAAACGTCTTCCCATCGGAGGTTGAAAACGTTTTAGGATCTCATCCTGCTGTCAAATATGTGGCTGTTATAGGAGTTCCTCATGAAAAATGGGGAGAGGCGGTGAAGGCTGTTGTGACTCTCCATCATGGAAAGACAGCAACAGAGAAGGAACTGATCGATCATTGCAGGGGAAAGATTGCAGGATATAAGATTCCGAAATCGGTCGATTTTATTAAGGACGAGGAGATGCCCATGACGCCGACCGGAAAGATCCTCCATCGCATTTTAAGGGAGAAATACGGAAAATGGAGTGACATCAAGTAGCATTTTTTCCTGGAAGACCACGATGAAGGCCCAAGTGAACGATCCTTGGGCCTTTTTTCTAATTTTCTCTTGCAGAATCCCTTCAAATAGGCTATGTTAGAATTCACCAAGGGCCAAAAACGCTCTTGGTTTCATTTTGTTAGGCTGCCCTGCGGTAGGCCGGAGGCAAAAAGGAAAGTTTCATGCTAAGAGGTCTAAAATGGAGATTTATCCTTTATGCGGCGATCACTCTGTTCGCCCTTCTCCTCATTTTGCCGACTGTTACGTCCAATCTTCCACCTTGGTTTTATAAGGTCATCCCAACAGAAAAGATCCATTTAGGTCTTGATCTCCAGGGAGGAATGCATCTGATCCTCGAGGTAGAGGCAGAGAAGGCTGTGGAGAGTTATGTGGAAAGGATCAAGAATAATCTCAGAGATGACCTGAAGGATAAGGGAGTTCCTTTTGGAAAATTGGAGAGGGAGAAGAGCAATCAGATCGTTTTGGAAGTTTCTGGGGAGAAGGGGAAATGGGAGAAGATCCTCAGTCAACGCTATGGTATGATGCAGGAACTTTCTACCACCCCATTGGAGAAGGGCATTTGGGGGGTTTCACTTGTTTTAGATAGCAGACAGGCGGATCAGATAAAGAAGAATGCCATTGACCAAGCTTTGGAGACGATCCGAAATCGGATCGATCAATTTGGAGTGGCTGAGCCTGAAATTACTCTCCATGGGACGGACCGTATCTTAATCCAGCTTCCCGGAATCAAAGATCCTCAAAGGGCAATCAATCTGATCGGGCGAACGGCTTTGCTCGAATTCAAGCTGCTGGATGAAGAGGGGAATCTCGAAGAGGCACTAAAAGGGAGTATTCCAGAAGGGGACATCATCCTCTTCCAGCGATCTGTAGATCCCAAGACAGGGGGCGTAAAGAAGATTCCTTATCTCTTGAAGGAGAAGACATTGATGACCGGTGAGGTTCTGAAGGATGCCCGGGTCGCAATCGACACACAGTTCAACGAGCCTTATGTCGCCTTGGAGTTTGACGATATTGGAGCCAAACTCTTTGAGCAGATTACGGGTGCCAATGTAAAGAAGCGGTTAGCCATTATCCTCGATGACAATGTCTATTCAGCCCCTGTCATTCAAGAGAGGATTGCTGGAGGAAGGGCACAGATCACGGGCCGGTTTGATATGAAGGAGGCGAGTGACTTAGCCATCGTTCTCAGGGCAGGTGCCTTGCCTGCTCCTGTCAAGATCATCGAGGAACGGACGGTAGGTCCCTCTCTCGGCCAAGATTCCATCCAAAAAGGGATCATCTCCATTTTGGTCAGCGCCATCTTGGTTGTCCTATTTATGATCTTCTATTACCGGGCCTCAGGGGTCATTGCAGATGTGGCCCTTATCCTCAATATCGTCTTGGTTCTGGCAGCCCTTGCTCTCTTTCGGGCCACCCTTACCTTTCCTGGCATTGCCGGTTTAGTTCTTTCAATCGGAATGGCTGTCGATGCCAATATCCTGGTTCATGAAAGGATTAAAGAGGAACTGAGGTGGGGGAAGACGACCCGTGCGGCGATCGACCAGGGTTATCATCGCGCTTTCGTCACCATTATCGATTCCAACCTGACCACGTTGATTGCGGGGGTATTGCTCTACCAATTTGGAACGGGCCCGGTGAGGGGCTTTGCCGTTACACTCTGTATCGGGATTTTATCAAATATCTTTACGGCTGTTTACATTACCAGATGGATGTTTGATTTTCTTACTCTGAAAATGAGGGTCAAAGAACTGAGTATTTAGCAACTGAGGGATTTCCCTTTTATGGAACTCATAAAACCCGGAACGCGTTACGACTTTATTGGAAAGAGGAAATTTACGATCTGGGTCTCAGCGATTGCCATTCTGCTTAGCTTCGGTTCCATCTTTCTCCATGGTGGGTTGAGGTATGGAGTCGACTTTGCAGGGGGCATCCTGATTCAGATTAAGTTCTCAAAGGCTGTGGATATCTCCGAAGTGCGTGATGCGTTGGAGGCTACAGGTTCGAAGGATGCAATGGTTCAAGAATTTGGAGGAGAAAATGAGTTCTTGATCCGCGTCGAAAAGACCTCCGAGAATTTGGAAGAGCGATCAAAAACGATCCAGACCTCCCTCCAGGAACGATTTAAAGATAAACCACTGGAAATTCGAAGGGTGGAGGTCGTAGGCCCAAAGATCGGAAAGGATTTGAAGAAGAAGGCCCTCTGGGCCGTAGGGCTCTCTTTTTTAGGGATATTGATCTATGTGGCGTGGAGGTTTAGGCAGGTGGCTTACGGGCTCGGTGGGATTGTAGCTTTGATCCACGATGTCATCGTCACCTATGGTGCCCTCTCCATTACGAACCGGGAATATTCATTAACGGTTTTAGCCGTCATCCTGACGATCATCGGATTTTCAATCAATGATACCATCGTCATCTTTGATCGGGTCAGGGAGAATATCAAGAAGATGAGGAAAGAGAAACTCGAAACGATCTTTAACGTCAGCGTGAATGAGACTCTCGGTAGAACGATTCTCACTTCAGGGACGGTGATGATGGTGGTGCTGATCCTCTTCTTTTTCGGAGGGGCCGTGATCCATGATTTTGCCTTCACGCTTATTGTCGGGTTGATTTCAGGGACATATTCTACGGTTTATATCGCAAGCCCCACAGTCCTCCTTTGGGAGAGGCATATCTCAAGGAGGAGAAGGGGAAGATAATGGGATTCTTAATCTGTTCGACGGCGCCAAGCGCCAGGCTTCAAGGCGGGCAGTCGAAGGGCCTGCCCTGAGCCGGTCGAAGGGTTGACATTAATTACATCATATCTTAACCTTTATGGGCTAAAGGTGACAAGATGAAGAGTTATCAAGCCAAAAAGGAAGAAGTGGATCGTCAGTGGTACCTGGTGAATGCAGAGGCTAAGATTCTTGGTCGATTGGCAACAGAATTGGCCAAGATATTGAGAGGGAAGAACAAACCTGCTTTCACGCCCCATGTGGACACTGGGGATTTCGTCATCGTGATTAACGCGGGGAAGGTGGTTTTGACTGGGAAGAAGATGAAAGATAAGATCTATTATCATCACACAGGCTATCCTGGAGGGATTAAGGAGACACCGGCTGAAAAGCTTTTGACAAGAAGACCAACCGAGATGCTCAGGATGGCAGTGAAAGGAATGCTTCCCAAGACCAGCTTAGGTCGGCAGATGCTCCGGAAATTGAAAATCTATGCTGGGCCCAAACATCCGCACGAAGCCCAGAAGCCGATACCATTAGAGCCATAGGAGGAGAGATCAGATAATGACAGAGCCCATTTATGCTACGGGGAAAAGAAAGACGTCGATTGCAAGAGTATGGCTTAGACCCGGAGAAGGGAAGTTTATCATCAACGATAGGCCGTTAAAAGATTATTTCAGAAAGGAGACGAATGAGATCGTTGTTCTGCAGCCGTTTAGTCTGACCGGGACCCGAAATCAATTCGATGTGGATATCAATGTTCGGGGAGGAGGTGTCTTAGGCCAGACCGTCGCCATCCGTCACGGGATCTCGAAAGCCTTGCTTCATTACAATCTTGATTTCAAAGATGTCTTGAAGAAAGCTGGTTTCCTAACACGAGATTCGAGGGTCAAAGAGCGGAAGAAATATGGCCGAAGGGGAGCCAGGCGTAGACCCCAGTACTCCAAGCGATAATCCCATGACTAAAAGAAGGGGAGGTCTTGGGCCTCCCTTTTTAGTCCATTTAGTTTCTCTCGTTTTTATTGTTTATTCGGTTAACCAAAGGAATGAACCAAATAGACCAGATAGACTAAATAAACTAAAGGAACCAGAAAGATGAAGATAAGGGTGGGTGTCATTGGAGGGACAGGTTATACTGGAGTTGAACTCCTTCGTTTACTACTCCTCCATCCTGAAATCGAAGTGACAGCACTCACTTCGCAAAAGTACGCGGGCACTGAGATTGACCAAGTTTTTCCCTCTGTGACGGGCCGCCTCCAGGTGAAGTGTGAAGAACTCTCGATTGATCGTATCTCAGAAAAAGTGGATTTTATCTTCACCGCAGTTCCTCATAAGACCGCTATGGAAGCCGTCCCACTCTTTTATCAAAAAGGAAAGAGAGTTGTTGATCTCAGCGCAGATTTTAGATTCAAAGACCCTGCGGTTTACGAGCGCTGGTACCAGAAACATTCCTGTCCGGAACTCCTCGGTGAATCCGTTTATGGTCTGCCTGAGCTGCATCGAGAGGAGATTCGAAAGGCAAAGGTCGTCGGGAACCCAGGATGTTACCCTACCGGTGCGTTGATCGGCCTCATTCCACTCATTAAGAATAGGATGATCTCTTATGAGAACATTATTGTTGATTCAAAATCCGGAGTCAGCGGTGCAGGAAGGGATGTGGTTCTGGGATCCCTTTTCTGTGAAGTGAACGAGGGGGTAAAGGCCTATAATATCTTTAAACATCGACACCTCCCCGAGATCGAAGGAGAGGTGAGTGAGCTCGCCCAGAAAAAGATTGCGGTGACCTTTGTCCCCCATCTGATTCCAATGGATCGGGGGATTCTGACAACTCTTTATGTCGGTTTCACCAAGCAGGTGAAAACCGAAGATGTTCTGAACGCCTTCAATGAATATTATCAGAAAGAGCCCTTCATTCGCATCTATCCGAAAGGGAAGGTCCCCAATACGAAGGATGTCAGAGGGTCAAATTTTTGCGATATCGGTATTGTTGTAAACGAACCGGATGGCCGTGGAGTTATCGTGACTGCTATCGACAATCTGATGAAAGGAGCCTCCGGCGAGGCCGTCCAAAATATGAACATCATGTTGGGATTCCCTGAAACCATGGGCCTCGACGTCATTCCGCTGTTTCCATAGAACCGCATAGAGCAGAGAACATAGCGCAAAGGGTAAAAATATAGCTAAAAGCTGAAAGCTCAAGGCTCAAGGTATAAGAACTCCTCTCTCCGAACTTTTCCTGTCACGGTTTTCCATTTTACAACCCCAGAAGATTTTGTTAGATTAGTTAAAAAAGTCCTTGGTCAAAGGGTAAACCCCGTTAGAAGGTCGGGGCTTTGACCCCACCCTCAATAAGGAGCTGATCCAATTTATTATATCATCCCCGCCATAAATAGCGGGGCTTTCTAACGGGGTAAAGGTGAAGATGCCGGTTTTGGCAATGCCTGCCTGCGGTAGGCAGGGATTAAGTCGTTCGTCTTGAGATCTATATCTTAACCCTCTGACGCTAAACTAAACGGGCCCTGTACCTAATATGGTGCAGGGCGGGCTTCGTAACCGTAACCTACTTACCGTAACAATGAAACCTATAACCCCGATGATCAAGCAGTACCTCCAGATCAAGAGCCAATACCCGGATTCTATTCTCTTCTTTCGGATGGGAGACTTTTATGAGATGTTTTTTGAGGACGCCCAGGTCGGTTCCAAAGAGCTGGACATTGCTCTGACATCGAGAAATAAAGGTCAGAAAGACAGTGTCCCTCTCTGTGGTGTCCCTTATTTTGCCGCCGAATCCTATATTTCCAAACTCTTGCAGAAAGGATATAAAGTCGCCCTCTGCGACCAGGTTGAAGATCCGAAGTTAGCAAAGGGAATTGTTAAGAGGGAAGTGGTCAGGGTGTTTACCCCTGGGCTGGCAACCGATTCGATCCATCTCGGAACCGGAGAGAACAATTACCTCATGGGCTTCTGTGCAGAGGGTGAAGTTTTTGGGCTCGCCTTTTTAGAAATTTCCACGGGGGAATTGAAGGCCTGTCAAATTTCCGGATTTGATCCTTTCCTCAACGAAGCCCTTCGTAATGAGCCCAAAGAGATTCTATTACTGAAAGGATTTGAGGGACATCCTTGTTTTGAGAGATTTAAGAAGGCCTTTGAAAATGGATTGATCAACGTCTTGGACGATTCCAAGTTCGACTCCATTCCCACCCTCAACAAAATTGAGGGAGCTTCGTTCCTCCAGAATGCACCATTGGCAGCCCTTGCAGCAGAAATGGTTCTCCGCTATGCAGAGGAGAATCAGAAAAGGCCGCTCTCCCATATCCGGTCTCCCTCACTCTATCAGGTCCAGGATTTTATGGTCATCGATGAGATATCGAAGAGAAATCTGGAACTCACCCAATCACTCTTTGAGCGAGGTCAAAAGGGTTCCCTTTTCTGGATATTGGATGAGACGATGACCGCAATGGGGAGTCGCAAACTGAAACAGTGGTTAAATTACCCTCTCATGGACATCCGAGAGATCGATCGTCGTTTGGAGGGCGTCTCCGAACTGAAGGAAAAGAAGATCGAAAGAAAGGAGGTCCGTGAGTCTTTAAAAGGGATTCAAGACATTGAACGATTGACTGCTCGGGTCTACCTTGGACATGCTAACGCTCGAGACCTCATCGGATTAAAGAATTCGCTCAAAAACCTGCCTGTTCTGAAAAGAACGTTGCAGTCATTTCACGCTCCCATGATCAAAGAGGTTACTTCAGGGATAGAGGATTTCAGTGACCTCTGTGGTCTTCTGGAATCCTCTATTGTCGAAAATCCGCCAATGACCGTGAGAGAGGGAGGGATCATCAAACCCAATTATGATAAAGAACTGGATGAGTTAAGAGAGATTGGTAGAGAGGGGAAAGGATGGATCCTTCGACTGGAAGCAGACGAGAGGAAGAGAACAGGAATATCCTCTCTAAAGGTTCGGTACAACCAGGTCTTTGGATACTATATCGAGGTGACGAAGAGTAATCTCCACCTCGTTCCGGACCGTTACATCAGAAAGCAGACCTTGGTCAATGCAGAACGATTTATCACCCCCGAACTGAAGGATTTTGAGGCCAAGGTGTTGGGCGCGGAAGAAGCAATCTGCCAATTGGAATACCGGCTCTTTGAAGATATACAGAAGAAGGTTTCCGATGCGACTCCGAGACTCCAGAAGACAGCCTCAGCCATTGCCTTCATGGATATCCTGGCCTCCGTGTCAGAGATTGCTGACCGATACGATTACGTTCGACCCATGGTGGTCGACGGAGAAGAGATTGTTATTCATGATGGGAGGCATCCGGTTCTGGAGAGAATGGGCCTTTCGGAAAGATTTGTTCCAAATGATACCGAGATGGATAATCAAGGCCATCAAATCCTCATCATTACCGGACCCAACATGGCGGGTAAGTCGACCTATTTAAGACAGGTGGCTCTTATCGTTATCATGGCTCAGATGGGATCTTTTGTTCCAGCGAAGGAGGCTAAGATCGGTGTTGTGGATCGGATCTTCACCAGGATCGGAGCGTTGGACAATATCATGAGGGGCCAAAGTACCTTCATGGTGGAGATGATGGAGACAGCTCGCATCTTGAGCCAGGCGACCTCCAGAAGCCTTGTCATTTTGGATGAGATCGGAAGGGGAACCAGCACCTTTGACGGAGTGAGTATTGCCTGGGCGGTGGCGGAATATCTCCATGATCATTCGTCGTTTAGACCGAAAACCCTCTTTGCCACCCATTATCATGAATTGACCGAATTGATCTTCACCAAGGAGAGGGTCAAGAATTACAATATGGCGGTGAAGGAATGGGGTGGAGAGATCATCTTTCTGAGAAAGATTGTGGAAGGGGGAACGAACCGAAGTTATGGTATCCAGGTGGCGAGGTTGGCAGGACTTCCACAAAAGGTGATCGATCGAGCAAAAGAGATCCTTTTCAATTTAGAAAAGGCCGAACTGGATGCGACGGGGATGCCGAAGATTGCGAGGACAAAGATTGCGGCCTCAAAACCTAAAACGCCTTCACAGCTCCCGCTCTTTGTCCAGGCTGATCCCATCCGATCCGAGCTGAAAAAGCTAAAGATTGATCGGCTGACCCCTCTCGAGGCGATCAATATTCTGGACGAACTGAAGAAGAAGGCGGAGAAAGATGAATAGAAAATC
>Ga0315314_1001655_pt1 | contig 19566 bp, 18 predicted proteins | sample TDP9_MG_FD_203631 | JGI IMG/M metagenome (GOLD analysis project Ga0315314, IMG submission 203631) | Freshwater sediment microbial communities from Lake Towuti, South Sulawesi, Indonesia - TDP9 | ecosystem: Environmental > Aquatic > Freshwater > Lake > Sediment | place: Indonesia: South Sulawesi... | reverse complement strand
AGGGTGGGCTTTAGGGCTATGAATTCTATGTTCATGCTGCTGGTTATGCGAGTTCCGTACTGTTTCCCAATTAACTCGTCCAGTTGAACGAATCCCTTGTGAGTGTGGAAACTCTTCCCCTTCTCAACCTTAACAAGGTAAGTTCTCCTCTGATCTAAGTAGAGAATTACATCGTCACCTTCATTGATTTCTGACAAACTGGACTCTCACCATCCTCTAAATCATTTGAAGATTATAACTTTATAGACTATCAAATGGTGAGCGAAATTGAAACTGTTATTAGGATTAAGAAAGAAATCCCATGCATGTAGGTGATTTGAAGTGACCTTGAAAAATGGCTTGAGAGCTCTATTGTACCCATTTCTTCTTCTCATCCTCATTTACTCAGTTTGGTATCTGCGGTATCCTCTCTGGCAATGGTTTGAGTTTGTAGAGCCTATATTTCTTATGTTAGTTTTATCCTACCTTGTGGTATTGCTCTTTTCGATATTTTTCTTGAAGAAGGAGGCGAAGAGATCTCTTTCAGAAGTTTTCAAAGTGCGTAGTCGTGGTACAATATTACTTGGTGTGATATTTGCCTTCTTGTTTCAAGCCATATGGTTTTTAGCAAGTCTGGGAATTGGCGGCCATTTGGAATTTTTCTCCTTCCCAAGTCTAAGGGGATACGAGAGTTATGCTGTTTGGTCTTCTATCCTTTTAGCGTTCGCACTTTATGTTGTATTCGCTGTTTTCGGCGCCTTCGTTGAGGAAGTTACTTTTAGGGGATATGTGCAATCGAGAATCACATCAAAACACAACCATATTCTAGGTGTTTTCATCGCTTCATTGCTCTTCTCTCTGCAACACATCCACATCTTTCAATTGAACTGGATCGAAAACTTCTTTCAAACACAGTTCGTTTATGTCCTCTGCTTCGGCATCTTTGTTGGGTATCTCTTCTTAAAGAGTAAGGAAGACGTATGGAGTGTTTTTGCATTCCACGCCCTCATGAACCTCTTTAACATTTCTTTACCAATCAAAGTGACATACACGTTCCCGATTGCCACTCAGTTGGTAACAATTATGAGTTTTATTCTAGTGATTCTGATTCTCCACCTCTTGCCGATGAAAAAAGTTTTGTAATTTCAGGTGATTAAGGTTCATAACGGAACGGATGCCTAGCGGATTCCTTCCTCTCCATCAACTCCTCCAAGGTGGGTCTCGCTTCCAACGCCCTGCGAATCGCCCAAACCATAGCCTTGTAATTATTTATAGTCACCCGTTTTGGGTTAGACGCAGTCGGATGAACAAAGACATTCGCGACCATAACCAATTCTTCTAAAGCGTCTTTTGGCAGTAAACCGTCCTCAATGCTGTCCACAACAGCCTTGCCAACACCACTCATCGCATGAACATAAACGAGTTCGGCTTGCCGCTCAGTTCTGACGGTCACCGTAGGAACCAATAAGGTATCGGGCTTAACTGGTTTGCTTCCGAATCTTACAAGTTGAGGCTCGTGACCGACTCTGGGGTTGGCTAAAGTCTCTTGAAGAGTCTTGCCGACTGGTCCATCTCTACACCCAACGAGAAGGTCTATGTGGGCTACCTCTGCTGTGCTGGGTGATGCAAAGGCTTCCGCAACCCTCAAGGAGAAATCACTTATTTTAGTAGGAGTCTGAGGTATAGCCCCAGCAAATGTGCTTTTTGCCACAAGCCCCGGTTTGATTTCCAGTTGTAGAGGTTTGCTGGAAAGTTTACCTAACCACTCCAAATGCACTCTAAGTAGTTCTTCATCCTCATAGCGGAAGATTCCCCCAGTTATTAGGGGTCTTCTGGCGGTTCCAGCATCCAGTCCAATCATCCTTAGTCCAGCCTTAACGGCGAGTCCTCCGCCCTGCCTTGTGATAATTCTTGCCAGGGTTTGAACCTTCCTTTGGAGACTAGATGCCTCTTCCAGGTTGCGTTTTTTGACCAAGTTGTATAGTTGCAGCCAGAGGTCTGGTATCAGATTCGCCGACGCCAATATCAGCCCATCAGCGCCAGCAGCCAGCGCCACCACGGCAATCTCATCGTGCCCACAGATAATCGAAATCTTTCCATAAACCTTCTCTAACAGAGCCATCATGTAAGGCATGTTGCCACTGCTGTCCTTAATCCCTACTATATTGTCGACTTCGGCTAGTCCTTCCACAACCCACCAAGGTATCTCAACACCCGTAACCTGCGGAATATTGTAGAGTATGATTGGCAGGTCTACAGCCTCCGCGATTTTTTCGTAGTGTTCAAAGATTTCTTTGTCTGTGGGTTTGAAGTAGAAAGGCGAGACTACAAGGGCGGCATCGGCACCCACATCCTCAGCATGTTTGGTGAACTCTTTGGCTTTCTTGGTTCCTGCGTCTCCAGTTCCAGCGTAAACTGGCACCCGCCCATTAACCTCGTCTATGGTCACTTCAACAACTCTCATCCTTTCCTCTGCAGTCATGTTGACGAACTCGCCAGTTGTCCCGCACGGAACCACACCCGTGACACCTTTTTCTATGACGAAATTTATCAGCCGTCTTAACGCCTCTTCGTCAACCCCAAAGTCTCTCTTGAATGGTGTTACGAGAGCAGGAATCACTCCCTTCGGCCAAATCTTCTTCTCCATCTTAATCTCTCCTCATCTGAAAAGCGTTTTTAAGAGCGAGCTTAACCGCATCGTAGGTATTCCTATACAAATCTTGTCTGTTGACGGCTTCAGGACTAATAACAGCCTTAACAATAACAGCATGGTCCTCTAAGATTTCTTTCGGAATCACATTCCCTTCAACCGCATCTGAAACCGCTTTTCCAACAGCCGACTGAACAGGTCCATACACTATGCTTGCTTGGCGTAGGCTCTCGATTTTAGTTGCCGGAACAATAAGTGTAATCGGTTTGGTAGAAAGGTTCGGCTCTATAATGGCTGTTAGGGCTTCGTGGCCTGGTTCGGGATTTGCCAGGGCTCTTGCCCACGCATAACCTACGACACCTTGCTTTGGACCAGCCAACAGAAAGACCTGCGACCTTTCTTTTCCTTCTTCTCCAGCCAAAGCTTCACCAACCAGTATCCTTGACTGCTTAATGTCTTTGGCTGTGACTCCCAAGTCTTGAAATCTGTCCTCGAGGGGTGTTAGGGGTTCAGTTTTGACTTTGACTCGTTTCGGCTTTACTTTTCCGAGCTTTTCAAGCTCCATCTGTATTTCTTCTCTCACTTCCCAAGGCAAAACTCCGCCACTCACGAGTGGTCTCCTCACTTTGCCAGCATCAATACCCATCATCTTTAAGGCTGCCTTGACAGATAAGGCGCCGCCATATCTGCAAAAAATTCTCGCTAACTTTTGGGCGCTCATTTGGAGTTTTCTAGCAGAGCCGATATCTCTTTTTTGGACAGCCTTATACAGTTTAACCCATATGTCCGGGATAACATTCGCAGAAGCCAATATTGCTCCTTTTACTCCAGCTGCCAACGCTGGTAGAACTACCTCGTCGTGACCGCAAACAATGTCGATTTTGTCGCCCACGAAGTTTAGCAACTCGAGCGTGTAAGGTAGGTGTCCACTGCTGTCTTTTAGTCCTACAACATTGTCTATCTGAGCCAAGTCTTCCACAACTTCTCTTGACAGGAACCCGCCAGTGCACTGCGGAATATTGTATAACACGATTGGTAAGTCGACGGCTTTGGCAACTTCATAAAAGTGCTGATAGATTCCTTTGTCTGCTGGAAGCAGATAATAGGGCGATACGACCAAAACCGCATCTGCTCCTGCATCCTTCGCATGTTTAGACAGTTCTATTGCTTCCATGGTTGAACTTGCGCCAGTCCCAGCAATCACGGGAACCCTGCCGTCAACCCCGTCAACAACTATCTCCAAAGCCCTCTTCCGCTCTTCTTCCGACATGTAAACAAATTCTCCAGTGGTGCCAACGGGCACAACTCCACTCACTCCCTTATCAATCACAAAGTTAACTAGGTGTCTCAGGGCTTCTTCGTTGATTTCCGCTTCGTTCTTGAATGGTGTAACTAAGGCAGGAAAAATTCCTTTTAAGTTGAACTTTGTCTTCATTACTAACCAACTCAACGGGATTCGATTCTAAATCACGCAGTTCCTAATATGTTTACTCTGGGATCACGCAAACATAGAATTTTCCGTGATTCTACTCATAACTGCACTTGAAACCAATGAAAAAAATATTGGATTAGGGCTTGGGAATAGCCAGATCCTTAGTGCCCACTTTGGAAAGTTTAGCTTCTGGGTAGTTCTTCTCCATAATAGATATTATGATCTCTGCTTGTTTTACTTTTTCCTTGGCAAGGAAAGCTAGGTGTTCTGGGCTGATCCAAGGCTTGTATAAGGCACTTACGCTCGGTCCAGGCTCGATTTTGTAGTAGCATGGTGAGGCGACTCGTGCGATTTCTGGGGTTTCCCAGAAGCGATTGAACCCACCAAAAGAGTCGAAGAGGTAGACGTGAACATCGATGGGTATTTCTATGGCTTTTCTTATAGCTGCCAACATTGGGAGTGTCAAATCAGCTACTGGATTGAACGTGTTAGCGCCCAACATCTCCAGAACCTTTGCTCCTGCCGGATTCGCATGACCAGCAAAAATCGACACCTTAAAGACCACATCTCTTGGTATGTCGCCAGTCTTTCTCATTTCGTTCAGTAGCCATAGCAAGCCCTCATCCACAACCAGAAAGCCTCTGAAGCCAAACTCGATAGCCCTCTTAATATCAGCGATTACATATGCAAGATTGTCAGAACCCCTGAAACGTAGTCCAGAAAATGCTCCTTCCGGTGTTCTGATCTGGCCTCCTAAATCCCAGAAAGTCCTCGGACCAGGAGTTACGATAACCTCAAGTTTGGCGTCTCTCGCCATCTTCGCGAATTTCTCGAGTTCATCATCTGAAAGGAGGGTTGCTCCCATCACCATTGAGATAAGCCTATGAACGGGTACGTCTCTCTTGTCCATCTCGTCAATTAACGCTTCTAATGTGGACGGTCGTTCCACACCAGAGATTTCTATCCTGTAGTGGCACTTGTCGGGAAACCTTTTTTCAGAGGTTGGTAGTTCATATAAGTCTCTGCCGGGTATGCTGTGCTTTTCCATACTCTTCCAGATTTTTTCCAAGTGACTTCCTCCAAGAGGGAGTAAAGGTTATGCCGTGCGGATATAAAAGTTCATGGATGTTAGGAAGTTGTGAAACATGAAGAAGAAAACAAACAGTTACGGATTCACTGTTACGGCTACTGTGAAAGAGATCAAGGGGAAGTGCGAGGTCGGACATAGGGTAGGAGACAAAGTCGTTTTTGATGGGTTGAGCGTCAAGGGGAAAATATGTTCGGGTGCTTTAGCCACTATAATGCCTACACTTTATGCCTTCATGTGGGGAGCAGAATTCCCATGGGACGAAGACAAGGATGTAACAACAATACCCTGTGTTGACGAGAAGAACCAAGTCGTTTTCGAATTGAGACGAGACAAACAACACCCGTGGTATCCAAGAACCAGTAAGTAGGAGCAACAACAGTTGCCAAAAACTCTTCGGTTAGGTTTGCTCATTCCATCGTCAAATACAACAATGGAGCACGAATTCAACCTTATGCGCCCAAGAGAGGCAACCGTTCATGTGGCAAGAATGCGACTAAGAGAGGTCACCCTGTCTAAACTCACGGATATGGAGAAAGAGATAGAACCCACGGCATTAAGACTGGCAGACGCCAAGGTCAACGTAATCGGTTTCGGTTGCACATCTGGAAGTCTCTTCCGCGGTTTAGGACACGACCAAGAGATTGTCACAAGAATTGAAAAGGCAACAAACACACCAGCCGTTGCAACTGCGGGAGCAGTTGTAGACGCCCTCAAAGCCCTAAAACTATCCAAAATTTCAGTTGCGACTCCCTACACTGAGGAACTCAATTCCCTGGAAAAGAGATTTCTCGAGGAGAATGGGGTTGTCATCCAAAAGATGAAGGGTCTTGGAATAAAGGATAACCTAAAAATTGGGGAGCAAAATCTGCGAACTGTTTACAAACTCGTTAAAGAAGTTGACACGGCTCAGAGTGACGGCGTCTTTGTGAGTTGCACCAACCTCAAAACAATAGAAGTGCTAGGCAGATTGGAGGATGACCTCAAGAAGCCAGTCGTTTCGAGTAACACCGCAACTTTGTGGGCGATGCTTAGAAGAGCCAAGTATATGAAGCCAGTTGTAGGGTTTGGGCGTCTCCTAACCATGCTATAAGTCAGGCAATCGCACACAAAAACTATTTCTACAATGTGTATTTCTTTCCGTATTCTACTAATTGAGCATTCTTGTTTACTGTTTTGAACAGTTCTTGGTTTTCTGTGTGTATTGGGAAAACTCTTTTCGGCTGAATGTAACCCACCAAGTTTGTCAGTTGGCGTCTGTTCATATGCCCTGAAGCGTGGAGTTGGTGAAACTTGATTTTGAAGTGGTCCAGCCAGTTGTGCATGACTTTTTCTTCAATGTCCTCTTCACTGTAGGGCTCACTCATGCTATGGATGAAGTGACTGTCAGGGGTTGGTCTTATGTCAATGAGTTCTGCGAACTGATAGAAATCCAAGTCCATAACAATTTCGTCTTGATGTTCACGGACGAACTCGTAGTTCACCATCTTCTCCATGAACTCCCGCTCCCAAACGTAATAATCCTCCTCTCGAAACTCCCCGGTCTTTTTCCTCTTGTAATAGACTAGGATGTTCTCGTCTTTCATGGGGTCGGGAAGAATAAGGCGCTTATCTTGTACGAGTCTGCAGAGTAGATGGGCGGTTTTTGGGGATATGACAATTTTTCTGTCGTTATCTTTGGCTACATTATAGAATGTTCTGAATCTATCTGTGTCCCGTCCGTAGTGGGCAACAAACACTATCTTATCTGTTTGGGAGATGACCTCGTTGCTTAGTTTCTCTACCTGTGATTCAGAGTAGTTCTTTCTTTTTTCTGTCTCCACCATTCTGGTTCCTTCGGTTATCATTGCCACGGGTTCGGCTTCGTACGCCTTTTCCACAAATTCCTTTGTCATTTCTTTTCGAGTACCATGGGCTCTGAGGTCTCCAGTGTACACAATTGTACCTTTAGAAGTGTGAATTATGAAACCATAAGACGCGGGAATAGAATGGTCAACGTGAATGGGCTCTATCATTAAGTGTTCGATTCTTATTTTGTGTCCCGTTCTGAACGTTTTGTAGAGGTGTTTTCCAAAATCGATGTTGCTAGTGGACTCCATTGAGTCAATGAATATTTTTGTTCCAAAACCACAGTGTAAAGGGATTTTTTCGTCAAGAAATAGAATGTGTCCCATGTGGTCTACGTGGGCGTGAGATAGCAACAGGGCGTCAACTCTCGGATGAGTGTAGGGGAGGTCTGTGAACGCCAACTGTTCCTTACTATAAATTCCCCTTATTTTTGGCAGTAAATTGAACTCAAAATAATCTCCTAAACCATTTACTGCTCTGGGCGCAAGCCACCCTGTAAAATAGTTTGTGCCAAAAGTGAAAGACTGTCCGAAGTCTAGAAGGATTCTGACTCCCCTGTCTTCTAAGAGGACCTTGTTTCCTCCAATTTCGTTCACTCCACCGTAAAAGGTGAGGGTTGTCTCGTGCCTTGTCATTTATCCTCCCAATGTATATCTTGGTTGCATCTTAAACGTCATTAACCTTTCTGCAGATGTTAGAAATGGCCAGAAGGACGTGAGGCGGTGTGAAAACACTGAAAACCTTTGAGTATCGGGGAGACCATGCACTCCTCACGGTCTCTTTCTTCCCACCTCCTTCTAAGTATCCTTCAATAAATTTTCTCGCTATGAATTCCAAAACATCGGTTGAAGAGAGAGGGGAAACGTAATGACCTGAGTAATAGAGAAATTCAGCTACGTCCCATACTTGGTTTCCGTCTCTCGTTGCTTGTTCAAGGTCCACAAAATAGGGGTTTCCTTCCTTTGCGACTAGAATGTTCTCGGGCTTGCAGTCTCCAAAGGCGACTCCCAGTCCATGGGCTTCAGCGATTTTTTTACCAACTTCCTTAACTAAAGCGATATCCGCTGTTGCCTTGCTCTTGGACGAAACAATCCGCTTAATAACACGAACTAAGTTTTCTCCTTCGATGAATTCTTTAAAAATTAGGCCTTCTTGCGGGCTTACGTGGAGAACTTTGGGAACAAGGAACCCTTTACTGCTTAAGAACTGGTTAATAGCGTATTCCCTTTCTAATCTCGACCGCCCAAGAACTGCAAAGGCTTTTGTCCCAACCGCCCACAAGGCAAGTGGAAACCACTTGAATCCATGCCAATCCCTAAACCTTTTCACAACAATTTTCTGCTCCTCCTTGTCTTTTCTAAGCCTAATCTGATAAACATCGTTTAGAACACCCCCTATCTTCTCTATTTCCATATCCAAAACTTCCCCGTCTGGAAGCGTTTTTCTGACAAAATCTTCGATTGTAGTCTCGTCAGACAGTGCCACTGGTCCAAAAGGGGTTGGTATCAATACATGTTCTTCAGGTTCTTCCAGTTGAGAACTCAGTTCCTCTATTTCGACCTCTCGATGTGTCTTCATAAAAATTTCTTCTTCACTTGTGAGGGGGGCTGTCATTTTTGGGAAAATGCTAACGAGATGGGTGAGTGCTGCCTTTTGAAGGGATTTGAGGAGGGGTGGGATTCGAAGTTTTCGCTTTTTGACGGTTTTAATGAAGGTTGGAGTGATTTTGATATGCTCGTTTGAGAAGGCTGTTTTGTCCTCTTCCGCCAATTCCCTCAGTGCTTGGAGGTATCCCTTCATTATGGATTCTATGTTTTTGCTTTTTACATCATCACTTAGCATGTTGAGGTAACTGTATGTTATGGGCGGAAACAGTCGAGCCCGTTGCTTCATGGCTTTGTACATGAAGTATTCTGCCTTGATGAGGAACTCATGGGACAACTCAGGGAATTCCAAAACCATGTTCTCCAAGAGTTCTTGAATTATTCGTTTCTTCATCTGAACCTCTCTTTGCCACAGATATTCCTCGTTCACAAACGGTTGATATGGAACAGTGATTTTGTCAGCAACAAACTCTCCCAGCCATCCCTGGTCCACATCACGCTCGAAGGCACCCTTATCAACTGCTAAAACTACCACATTTGTTTCGTTCAGAGGTTTTTGGAAGCATTTTAATCCAAGTCGAAAAACGCTAAGCACGAGCAGAACATTTACGTCACCTTTGTAGCCGGCTGGGGCATACACCCAAGACCCATAAAAGCAGGCAGCAACTATCTCTCGAGGACCAGCGATACGCTTGCAGATGTCTAAGACCTTTTCCTCGAAGTCTTCACATGACATCTAGAATCCATAGTCCCCGTACTATTTTTTGTTTAGCCACACGGAACCTCTGCCACGATTATCTCCCTTTTCCTTTCGTGTTTTCTGGGTTTTAATTGTTCAGCAATCTTTCCTGTTTTCTCTCCTTCGTCTGGGCAGTTGTGTTTTTCTGGAAGTCTATGGCTTTCACAGTACCAGCCTCCACATCTATGACAGTGATAGGGCATTGGAGATGGCTTTAGACAAAAATTGCAATTAGACGAAGCGTAACCCATAGTTGCAACCTGAATCTTAGATTCTGGCGACAGGTGTGACAGAATTTTCTTGGCTACTTCTTGACATTTTTCTCTGGGCGCATAATCAGACAGAACTATCAGGATTTCGTCTCCACGCTGAACAACCGTGTATCGATAGCCATCGGCTTCTCCGTCCCCGATGCCCTTAACTCGCTCTCGCAACCCCAACACACGAATAATTATTTCCCAGCTTAACCCTGAAAGTAAAGTCCTAAAAATTAAGTTAGACATAGAACTTTTCCACTCTTTCAACACACTTACCCTTATTTAAGAATGCCCTTTCCTTAACTGCTTTGAATGTGCGTTAAAGACGCTATTGGTGCCTCAGAATTTCTCTCACACTGTGGAACGCGAGACATGAAAAGTTTTAAATGTATTCCACTTCATACCCCTTGGTTTGAGGAATGTAAATGAGTTTTTGGGAGAAAACTAAAGGCTTTCTGCTTGCTCCAACAGAGACGTTCAATAAAGTGAAGGAAGAGGGCTGGGGTGGGTCAATAGGTTATTACGCGAAATGGCTGATAATATACGCAATCTTGATGACGATTATTTTCGCTGTTCTTGTGGCTTGGATTCGAGGGATGTTTGTATCTTGGGCTGATCTATATCCAGACATTGACGTTACACAAGTAACCGCATGGTTTGACTTGTTTGCAGGTGCTATGGTAATTGGAGTAGGTATCATGGCAGTCATAGGTGGATTAATCAGCATACTCATTGGCAGCCTATGGATGCACATCTGGGTCTACCTCTGTGGAGGAAGAAAAGGAGTTGGGCAAACAATAAAGGCTATGGCTTACGGCAGCACTCCGCAGCTTCTGCTGGGATGGATTCCCTTCATAGGAATAATATTTGCCATCTGGACTCTAGTGGTTCAAATAATAGGTATTCGACAACTACACGAACTTTCCACTGGAAGGGCTGCTCTCGCCTACATAATAGGAGCAATAATAATCCCAATAATCATCTTTGCTGTTGCCTTTGCCGCAATCCTCAGTGTCTTACTCGGAATGGTGCCCACTACATAACCCTTCCAATCTTTTTCTTTTCTCTATATCCTGAGTCATTCTCTTTTTTTGCTAGATATTCAGCGTTTATGGTATTTTCTTAAGGCTTTTAATGCCTTGGCAGCTTTTTCAGGTAAATTATAGACAGGGACGTTAGTGTTCTGTAATTTTTTATGAACAATTGTGAAGTCTTCCCCGCCTGCAGCCACATCCATTACTGGTTTATCTGCATGTTTCCTCGCCACTTTAACGATTGCCAATGCGTCTTCAGCCTCGAAAAAACATGATTTAAGCATATTTATAACCATGACCCCATCCACATTGGGATCCGATAGAACTAAATCTAAAACGACTGAGTACCTCTCAGCCCTTGCATCTGCAATCAAGTCGATGGGATTAACTGCTTCTACCCCTGGATAGCGGCGTTCAATTTCCTTTCTAGTTTTCTCCGACAGAACCGCAAGTTTTAGCCCATCTCTTACTATGGCGTCTGCGGCAAGTATGGCAGGTCCACCCACATTGCTCACTATTGCTATGTTATCCCCACGTAAAGGAGGCTGCTTTGCCAAAGCGACTGCAGAATTGATTAGTTCTTCGCCGTCCTCTACCCGAATGATTCCAGCCTTCTTTAACGCCGCATCAAATACTATGTCTGATCCAGCCATAGAAGCTGTGTGGGATAGAGCTCTTCGAGCTGCCTCCTTTGTCACTCCACCTTTGAGAACCAAAATGGGTTTAGTCTCTACAACTTTTCTAGCCACCTGTATAAATTCTCGCCCGTTTTCAATTCCTTCCATGTATAGACAGATTATCTTGGTCTTGGAGTCTTCGTTGAGGTATTTTAGTAGATCTGTGTCGTTGATGTCGATTTTGTCTCCCATGAAAGCAAACTTACTGATGCCAATCTTGTAGAAGCATGCCCAGTCGAGAAGGCAGGCGCCCACTCCCCCACTTTGGGATACGACAGAGATGTTGCCTTTCTTTGGCATTAGATCTCTTTCGAAGGTTGTGTTTAACCCGTTGAATGTGTTTATGACCCCCATTATCGTGTTCGGACCCAATACACGGATGCCATACTCTCTTCTGAGTTTAAGCATCTGTTGACGCTGTTCATCCTTGTACCCGCCGGTAATTATGACAAGCGCTTTGACGCCTCTCTTCGCGCATTCCTCCGCCTGAACCAGTGACTGCCTTGGTGGGAGCATTATGACGGCAAGCTCGGAAACTTCAGGTAGTTCATTTAAATGATCACAGCCAGCTTTCCCACCTACATCTAAAACGTAGGTGTTTCCACGGAAGAATTTCTTCATGTTGCGTATGACGTTTCTGAAAAGTTGTGGTGAGGCCATGCCGACTTTTTCCCGAATCATGCTTGAGCCTATTAGGACGACGTTTTGCGGTTCAAAGATGGTCTTCACTTCATTCATCGAGTAACCTTCAAACCAAACTTGTTAAGGGGGAAGAGAAAGAGATAGGTTGTTCATGTTCATAAATCTACTGTTGGATTATTTTGATGTAAGCAAAAGCCGCACTAAGTGTGAAAATCGTCGAGAAAACTAGAACATTGAGAATCATGTTTAAGGAAAAAGATGGATTGCCAAGCAGAAAAGAGCGAATGAGGTCCGCCCCGTTACTCAGCGGGTTAACTTCAGCCAAAGTCACCAATATCATTGGGAATTTGCCCTCTTGCCCCAGACTCTGAATTAGAGAAAGCGGATAGAAGACGCTACTGCAGAAAAAAAGTGTATAGTAAACTAATCCTCTTGCCGTGATGAATTTTTCAAGGCTTGATGTAGAGACCGCAATGGCGATGCTTAAGCCAGCGATGCCGATGGCTAAAAAGAACAGAACTACCAAGATTATCAGGAATTGCCATGCTGTTGGGAATCCTAGAAAGGCGAAGCACGTTAGTAAGAGAGGCGACATGTAAACCATGCCGCGCAATCCACCTGAAAGAACACGTCCAATCGCTAACTCCATCCTGGTCATGGGCAAACTAAGCATGTAATGATGCACTTCCCTTCGACGCTCCATATTTATCTCACGCCCAATCATGAAAGCTGAAGCAAACAAGCCTGTAACAGTAAGTCCAGGTGCAAAGAAATTGAAGTAGTTCTTAATTTGTTCCCGTACAGCGGTGCTTAGCATGTTATTGTAAACTATGGCCATTATGAAAAGGTCAGCTAAATTCATGCTGACGAGGCCTACAAGCCACCACTTGTACCTGAAGAAATTCCTAAAGTCGTGTTCAACAACATAGAGGACAGCCTTCATTACTGCCAGCCTCCCCCTTCTATGCGTCTCTCGTAGATTATTACGCCTACGAAGGTAAAGAGTGAAAAGAACGCGATTATACCAAGCAATGGCAACAGTGGATTGTCCAGCGATATTATTGCTTCTATGCCTGTGCCCCAGCGGAACAAGTCTGCAGCGTAAGTTACAGGATTGAAACCTGCGACTCCGCCATAGAGTGGGTTGGCCGCTTGTACGACTGCCTGAGGATACATTGCCGTGCTCAAGCGGACAATTAAGGCGTCTAAGACACCCATTAATATGTCGAAGCGGTCGCTAGATTTTATCATCACAGCTATGGTGATGCTCATACCGGAGACACCGAAGGCGAATAAGAATAACGCAAATAGGGACATCAAGAAGCCGAGCGGGTTGATTGCACCGATAACGTACAATGACACGCCTATCAATGGCCCAACGTATATGAAAGCCCTAAGACCTCCGCCTATTGATCGCCCCACCACCAGTTGCCTTCTGGAAACTGGCAAGCTGAGCAAGTACTCGAAGACGCCGTGTTCTGCTTCTTCGTAAATGTCAAACCCAATGAAAATGGCAGCTGAATAAAGCGTCATCACCGAAAGCCCAGAAACGTAAAATCGGAAGTAGTCCACAAGCGAGTAGGCAACGAGTGAGTAGTCACTTGCAATATCGCTAGCTACAAGCTTCACAGACCACAGACCGAAATCAGGATTGTTGAAATCGAATTGGAAGTTATAACGATTGACTGACGAGTCAAAACGAACACTATTAACCAAAGTGCCGTTAGGAAAATACACATAGACATCACCATGACCTTGGGAAGATGACACATTAATAGACATAGAATACAAACCATTTGTGGCGTTTACCTGAAACGTGTGTGCCTGATAAGATTCGAGATGGATAGAGCCTGTGGTCAATGTGCGAGCAGGAACGCTAATCATGCGTGAAGCGATAAGTCCAAACAAAGCTATTTGTGATACGAACCAGATGGCTCGGATTATGATTAAGAATTTATACTGGAAGAACAGGCGGATGTCTCTCTCAACCACCAAAAGAAGCTTGTTCGTTACGGTTCACTCCTTCCTTTTTTGTGCTTCTTCAATGGTTAGACCCGTATAGTGCGCGAATACATCGTCAAGGCTAGGTTCACTCATGTGTATGGAAGTGATTGGCACATCTTTCTTCATGAACAAATTCATTATTCTTGGAACAACTTCTTCAACTTGGTTTACGTAAAGACGCATGGTGGACGGTTTAACTTGCAAAATATTTACGACTTCTTTGAAACCCTTAAGCTCTTCAACAATCTTCGCTGGGGCGTCTTTTTCAAGTTGAATATCAATGATGTCGCCGCCCAAGATGCTGTCCTTTAACTTCTTAGGCGTATCGCACACAAGCAGTTTGCCTTTATGCATTATTCCAACACGGTCTGAAAGATGATCAGCCTCGTAAAGCTCATTTGTGGCAAGAATAATGGTGCTTCCTTCCTCGCGAAGTTCGAGAAGCATATTCCATATTCTGTGTTTGCCTACTATGTCAATTTGTGCAGTCGGCTCGTCAACAAATACAATCCTTGGTCTTTGAATCAGAACCTTGGCTATTTCAACCCGTTTTCGCATGCCGCCTGAAAGTGCATGAACGCTCTTGCGCCGAGGCTCCCACATGTCTACCGCATCTAATACTTCTTTGACCTTTCGTTTACGCTCGCTCGTTGATAGTCCACAGACCTTGGCGTGCCAGTTCACTATGTCCCAAGGAGTGCTGACCCACAACATTTTAGGCTCTTGGAAACATATGCCCAGAAGCCCACGCACTTTGTCCGGATTTTTCCTTATATCATATTCGCCGACGGTAGCCGTGCCCTCTGTGGGTCTGATAACTGTTGCGAGCATAAGAACGACAGTTGTTTTGCCTGCGCCATTTGGTCCTAGGAGCCCAAGGATTTCACCCTCTTCAATGCCTAAGTTTAAGTGGTCGACTGCGACTAGGTTTCCGAATTTTTTTGTAAGGTTCTCGATCCGAATTATTTCTGGCATTTCTGCACCTTGTGCTGAAGCAGATACAATAACTAGACTGTTAGATAAGATTTACCTTGACAGCAAGTCAGAAGCGGTTTTTTCGGCTTCTTCCATCACAACCTTTTCATCTAGAGTTTTTACTTGCTGTTTCTCCATCAGGATTTTTCCATCAACGATAACTGTGTCTACGTCGCTTCCGCGTGCAGAGTAAACAATGCTTGCGTAGATATTGTGTAGGGGTTTTAGGTGAGGCTTTGTAAGGTTAATTAGGACTATGTCGGCTCTCTTACCTGTCTCAAGGGAACCAATATTCCTGTCGATTCCCAGGGCTTTAGCCCCATCTACCGTTGCCATCTTTAGGACTTCGTAAGCTGGCAGAACGGTGGGATTCAGATAAGTGAGTTTTTGAAGTAAAGCCGCGATCTTCATGGTTTCGAACATGTCGAGGGTGTTGTTGCTGGCTGGTCCGTCTGTGCCTAAGCCTACGATTATGCCTAAGTCTCTGAGGTCCTTGATTTTTGCTGCGCCTTGGGCGAGTTTCATGTTGGCAACTGGGTTGTGAGCAACGTTAACATTATGTGTTGCCAGCAAAGCCATTTCTTTTTTAGTGAGGTGTATGCAGTGGGCAGCAAGAACATCTGGTCCTAAAAAACCGATCTTATTTAGAAGTTCGACTTCTGTAACGCTGTATTTCTGTTTCACCTCATCTATCATTTCTTTTGATTCGGCTAGGTGAATGTGAATACCCAAATTGAGTTTGGATGCTACCTCACGGACCTTTGTCAGAAGTTCCGGGCTGCATGTGTAGACAGCATGGGGACCGAGACGAGTTGTAACTCTTCCATTAGCATATCCATGATATTCTCTAGCGAATTTGACGCTGTTTCTCAGCGTTTTCTCTCCTATCCTTGGATCGCCAAGTTCAATCGTTCCTTGCGTTAAAACTGCTCTTAAGCCGGCTTTTTTCACGGCTTTTGCGACTTGATCCTCATGGTAATACATGTCCGCAAAGGTTGTTGTGCCGGTTTTTATCATTTCGAGGCAGCCGAGTAAGGTGCCATCGTAGACGTCCTTGGATTTGAGTTTTGCCTCTAGAGGCCATATTGTCTCGGTTAGCCATGTGTTTAGCGGTTGATCTTCTGCGATTCCACGGAACAGTGTCATGGCTAAGTGGGTGTGACAGTTGATTAAGCCAGGCATTGCAACCTTATCTTGGGCATCTATAATCTTTTCCGCGGTTATTTTTGGCGCGGTTGATTGTTTTCCAACGTAGGTTATTTTGCTGTTTTTTATGGCGATTACACCGTTTTTTATGATGTTTTTATCTGTCATGGGAAGGATGGTGCATTTTTGTATAAGTGTGCTTGCCTCCATTCTGGTCGTCACTTTGTTTCACTGTGAGTACGATTTCTAGTTTGCATTCAATTGTAGCGTTTTGGTCATTTATAGGCTTGCGGATAACGTCAGAGGTTTGTCGATTAAAAAGAGATAATTTCTCCAATCTAACAGTGCGATCTCTATTCTATAAGAAATACATTAGCGGAATGAAGAGAAGAAAGAAAAGCCTTGTCAGAGATTCAGCGTTTTTCCGAGGTTTTCATGGTTGTCAAGGAGTTCGAAAGAACCCCGTTGATTACGATTTTGTCTAGGCCGATTGTCGCCAGTTTTCGGCAGATGTGGTTCAGAGAGGTCTCGGTGTAGCATAGCAGGTCTTCGCCTTCACGTGTTAGATCGTATACTTTTCTTGGTCTTTCGTTGCTTAGGTCCCATTGGCTCTTTATGAAGCCTTTCTCTTCAAGAATGTTGAGTAGAGGATAGATTGTGCTCGGCCCGAAATAGACTCCGAAGTTCTTTCGGATTTTGGTGATGATCTGATAACCGTGCATGGGGTGGGCTCTTAGGAACTGGAGAATTACGAGGTCGAGGAGTCCCCTCATTAATTTGACTTCCACGTCCCTTAGTTTTTGCTCCATTTTTTGGCTCCTTCTGTCTTTTTGTTCAACAGTTTGGGTGTTATACGCGTATACGATATGTCTTTTTTCGACATATCTGGCTATCTCTATCTCAAAGCGACGATATAAGGGTTTATGCATAATCAAGACATACGAAAGCATACATACTCCCGGGAAAACAAGCAAAGTCTTTAATCTAAAATAACAGAGAATCCCTAAAAATGAAGTGGCGGAACGTGAAAGATTGACCGAAAAATTCGAAAAAGAAATTGTTCAACGCTTAGTCAGAAATCTTCTCGACATTCAAATACTAAGGCTCGTCCAAATCGAACCAATGTGGGGCTACACCATCCTCAAAAAAATAGAAAGCATGTTTGGAATCAAAATAAGACACGGTGCCCTATACCCTCTCCTCAACTTACTAGAAGCAAAAGGCTTCCTCAAAAGCAAAAAGGAAGTCAAAAAAGGAAGAATAAGAAAGATCTATGAGATTACACCAAAAGGAAACCAACTCACAGAATCCTATTACAATGTTTTAAAACAACAGCTAGAAACCGCACACCCAAGAGACAAGGAAGGAGTGTAAAGACTCAGATTGACAACTCGAGAAGGAGCATACAAACCTTCGGAGGATGATAAGCTCATGGAAAAAGTGATAAGAAATCTGCAGGAGAGAAGTGCGAAATCCCTTGAGATAGCGAAAGAAACAGTTCTGAACATAAACGTGGAATGTGAAGAGATAAACGAAGCACTTAAGCACTATGCAGAAAACTGGAACGATTACATACATCCTGGACTAGTTTCAATTGCTTGTGAGGCGGCAGGGGGAAACCCTGAAGAAGCACTTTCAATGCAAGTTGTTATGTTGCTGCTTTCCGCAGCTTTTGACATGCACGACGATATAATTGACGAGTCCAAGACAAAATATGGAAAACCAACAGTGGTGGGTAAATTTGGCAAAGACATTGCTCTTCTGGTAGGCGACGCCTTTCTAATGAAAGCTTTTTCACTTCTTCGCAAATTGGAGAAGCAATTTCCCGCAGAAAAAATGAATGGCATCTGGAGCATAGTTACCACTCGATTTTTTGAGTTGGGAGACGCTGAGGCCCTCGAAGCTTCTTTGAGAGGCAATGTAGACGTTTCTCCAAAGGAATGCTTACGGATTTTCGAAAAAAAAGCTTCAACTTTCGAAGCGCATATGCAGATTGGCGCAATTATTGGAGATGGAAAAGCAGACGATATCAAGGTATTAGGCAATTATGGTAGAACACTTGGGGTTCTCATGGGCGTGAGAGAAGATTTTATTGATGTATTCGAACCTGAAGAACTTCAAAACCGAATGAGAAATGAGTGCTTACCGTTGCCAATACTCTATGCTCTTAAAGAGCCGCGGATCAAAAAACCTATAGTGACACTTCTTTCGAAGCGGAAAATCTCTAAGAAGGACGCAGAGAGAATAGTTGACCTTGTTTTTGAAGCGGAAGAAGTAAAAATGTTCGTAAAAAGATTTCAAGGATGGGTGGAGAAGGCCCTAAAAAACATCTCGCGTCTTAGAGACAGTGTACTAACATTACAGATGAAAAACCTAATAAAGGCAATATTAGAAGATATAGTAGAAACCTAAAATCCATATATTCTTATGGGTTTCTTCCTTTTGTTGTTCTTCATGATTTCTCACGCATATGTATATCTGTGCAACAAGTCCTTAAAAAGCTTTGTTGAACACAAATACACTTCTTTCTAGCGACTCTAACCTAGTGGCATTTTGTTTAGCAAATATTTTATTTCGTTGATGCATAATGGAAAAGCTGAGCTGTGCAAATGGCCTTAACAAACGTTTTGAATAGGAGCCTTGCAAGAAGAGATTTTCTAGCCGTTTTAGTTCTAGTTGCGAATGCGTTCTCTTGGTATTTTCCACTGTACGTTTTTTTTGAAAATACCTTGAGAAAATTTCAAATAGATCCCACTACGCTTTTAGCAAGCTTTGGCCTTCACTATGCTGCAGTTATAGGATTTGCAGTAGCAGGCGCCTCTCTGGTGAGGAGATTTCGAAACCGAAATCTTCTCTTATGCCTGTGGATGATCATCGGCGCTGCGGTTTCTGTGTTATTGGTTATGGTAGAGACAAAAGAGACAACATACGTTTGGCTGATGCCGTTTTTTTTAGGGGGGGCTTTGGGACTAGGTTTTCCTTCTTGCCTAGCATATTTCGGAGATTTTAGCACTGGAGAAAGTAGAGGACGACTTGGAGGAATTGTTTGGTTTGCATCAGGTATCTGTATGCTTCTGCTTGGTCTGCTTGCTGGCCTTTTATCATTCACTGTTAGTGTATTAGTTTTTGCGATATGGCGAGGAGTTGGCGCGGTTCTGTTTCTTCTTCTCAAACCGGATCAAATTCGCAAAGAGAATATGGTAGATGTTCCCTACCAATCGATTTTGCTTAACAAATCTTTCCTTTTGTATCTCATTCCTTGGACTATGTTTTGTCTAATAAATTTTCTTGAAATACCCATAACGAACATCCATTTTGGAACCGACATTGCATATTTGGTTCCTGTTGCAGAATTCGGAATTGGCGGTGTTACCGCATTAATATGGGGCTGGATCGCAGATTCAATTGGTCGAAAGCGAGTAATTATCTTTGGTTTCTTAATGTTGGGTATTGGATATGCTGTACTAGGACTTTTTCCGTACAACATTCTTT
>Ga0315314_1001654_pt1 | contig 19620 bp, 16 predicted proteins | sample TDP9_MG_FD_203631 | JGI IMG/M metagenome (GOLD analysis project Ga0315314, IMG submission 203631) | Freshwater sediment microbial communities from Lake Towuti, South Sulawesi, Indonesia - TDP9 | ecosystem: Environmental > Aquatic > Freshwater > Lake > Sediment | place: Indonesia: South Sulawesi... | reverse complement strand
ATAACAGGCCGTTAAAATGATTGGGCAGCCTCAACCTGAACGACATAGTGTGGCTATGAAGCTACGAAGGGATGAGTAGGTTTTAACCTGTTAGAACTTGACAAAGTCAGCGTTTTCAGGGATGAGTTAATGTGTAATTAAGATGAGGAAGCGCATTACAAGGTTACTTTTTGCTCTCTAAAATTCCTTTAGCCCAGTCGGCAGCACGCTCCAGTTCTCCCTCTCTCAGCGGACCTTTGCTGCCTTTAACGAAGAAACCTTCCGGAGACGCTACGAGAATACCGCCCTTTCCTTTCAGGTTGCCGGCGATGCGTCCAGCCGCATATCCAAATACCCGGACAAGTTTCGTCGGGATTCTGGTATCGAACGCAGCTACATTGATACCTTGAAGAGACGGCTCAGGGACTTTGTTAAGGAAATCTTGAATCGCCGGCGTCGGCCTGCCTGCCTGGGTTGGAGAGCCAACGATGAAAAGGTCAATCGTTTTTAATTCGGAAAGATTCGCTTCATCCACACGGAGCACCTTAACCTCACCGGTAATAGCACCGCCGATAGCTTTGGCAATTTTCTCCGTATTCCCATAGACCGAGTCATAGACAATTAAAACCTTCATTGCACACCTCTGCTCCATACTCCATTACCCAGTGTACTCTAAAATTAACAAAGCCTCAAGCATACGCAGCCTCGTTCAAGTGTAGTGAGACTGCACAAATGTCAGGATTGTGTAGCCGCGTCGCATTTATTGATAATTAGACTAATCCCGTGTAGAATTGCTAGTAAGGATAGCCAGCTGAATGATTAAGGACTTTCTCAATTTGCTAATGCACCACCCCTTTGCCCAATATCATAATGGTAACCAGAGTGTGTATCAAGCGCCACAACGAATACCTTTGAGTAGGAAATATGAACCATGAGAAGTCATTTATCTGAACCACTGCACAAGATAGCGGCTTGTCCCCAAAATATTTACCGAGGTAGAAATGCATTATTCCTTCTAAGGTAAAGGCAACTGGAAAATCGGCCTAACAAATGGGCGGGTTAAGGCAGCCGAAAACCTAATCTTGCCAAGGGCACCCTAAAGGGTACCAAACTCCAACCTATCAAGGGCTTCAGTCTGCTCCTTGTCATCGATCTTGATATTCCCATGGTGACGTTAAGACTTTTACGAACGGTGGGGTCTTTAGCGGTAAGTGGCCCTACGCCTTCTGGGACGCAATAGGGGAAATCCCGATTTGTCAGAAGATTTTGAACTAGAACACACGACCTTGTAGCTCAGTGGAGTTTCAGCGGTCGAGGAACTACCGTAGCTGACTTATGACAACAAACTCTGCTACTCTCCTTTTTCCCCCTCCCGAAGCGAGGAACTATCGAGGCAGCTAACGAGTTGAGTAGTATCTATTCCTGCCCACTCCCCCTTAATAACATCTAAGTTTACAAATGTTTCGGTTCTTGTAACGCCGGGGATGGTAGAGACTTCCTTCTCAATAAAGTCGGAGAGCGCTTTGTGTGACTGGCTCGCTACAACAGCTATGAGATCATACCTCCCAGCGACAAAAGCCAGCCGGCATACATTGGCCTTCCTAGCCAGAGCATCTGCTACCATTCTTAAGTCCGTCATCCTGACTTGAATACCTATGATACTTGTTAAGTTATAACCCAATGCACTTAGATTCGGAATGGCCGCCACCCTTATGATGTTCTTAGCCAGAAGTTTCGCCAGCCTCTTCCGTACCGTGCCCTCACTTACGCCCAGCTTACTAGCGAGTCTAATATGGCTTGCCCTTCCGTCTTTTTGCAGCTCCTCTATCAGTTTCTGATCGAGTCTGTCCATCGTCTCAACCTCACCGATAAGCGCTTATCGTTGTTAGATTGAAATAGATTGTACCACGATTTTACCGTTTTGTCAGCCCTTCAAGAAGGAATTGCGATAGACCCGAATTACCGGTTCGTTGGCAATCCGGTCGGAGCCCAGCCGGATATTTAGCGGACGTTTTTCGTAACACAAGGGCACAAAGAGCTTGACAAAATACTAATTTCGTGATAAGAAGATAGTATAAGTCTGGGTTTACGTAGAATTGTCTGTCAAGGAGGGAAGCTATTTTGGGAAAGTGTTTGCCCGAGTAAAGCGAGGGAAAGCTGAGGTGGATTGAGGATGCGTTAGAGGGGAAGATTGGGCGAGAAGAAACGCTAAAAGTGGTTAAACAGAAAAGACCTGCGGTAGGGGGCTTTTTCTGCGAAGAGGAGAGGCAATGGGTAACTGTCCTCATCGTAGAGCAATCCTGAAGATAAGTCAAGCGAAGGGCTCGAGAACCCGAAGTATGGGTGCATTTCCGAGCCCTTCTTCATCTTTCCCTCCTTTCTTTAAGGGGCCCGGTGCTGGTGTGATTGGCGTTCCCGCGGTTCGTCTTTCGACAATAACTTCAGCCATATTTATCCCCAAACTAAGAGTAATGTCAGCGGCGACCAGCACCGGAGGTTACTTAATAGGGCATGGCTATGGTTGAAATTAGAAAGGAGATTCAAGATGATTATTGGTGTTCCTAAGGAAGTAAAGCCTGATGAGTATAGGGTTGCGGCTACGCCTGTGGCAGTAGAAGTACTCAGTAAAGCTGGGCACCAGGTGTTGGTTGAGACTACGGCTGGCGAGGGCAGTGGTTTTGCCGACGAAGAGTATATCAAGGCCGGGGCTACTGTAATCAGCACAGCTGAGGAGGTCTGGAACCAAGCAGATATGATTTATCATGTCAAAGAACCTATCCCCAGTGAGTATCTGTTACTCAAGAAAGGCCAGATTCTCTTTGCCTATCTTCACTTGGCCACCACTAAAGAACTAACGCTTGCCCTTATGGATAGGGGGGTAGTTGCTATAGCCTATGAGACAGTAGAGTTACCCGATGGCTCTCTGCCTCTGCTCAGCCCAATGAGTGAGGTCGCCGGCATACTAGCTACTCAGGTGGCAGCTACTTATCTTTGGAGAACACATCAAGGCTCTGGGAAGTTGCTTGGTGGTGTTACTGGGGTACCACCTGCCACGGTGGTCATTCTGGGCGCTGGTATCGTTGGCACTAATGCTGCCAAGATGGCCCTCGGTCTAGGGGCTCATGTTATCATTGTTGATAAAGACATGAGGCGTTTGTCTTGCCTAAACGAAGTGTTACAAGGCCGTCTTGAGACATTAGCTTCGAATCCATATAATATTGTTAGTGCTGTTAAACAAGCAGATGTAGTCATTGGGGCTGTCTTACAGAAAGGTGCAAGGGCGCCGATTCTAGTTACTGAAGATATGGTGAAGACTATGAAACCCGGCTCGGTTATTGTTGATGTTGCTGTAGACCAAGGAGGATGTGTCGAGACTACCCATCCTACCACCCATAGTGACCCTATCTATATCGTTGACGGTGTTATTCACTATTGTGTTACCAATATGCCGGGAATTGTTCCTCGAACTTCTACTATTGCCTTATCCAATGTTACCCTACCTTATGCTTTAAAGCTGGCTAATTTGGGTTATCAAGAAGCCCTGAGGTCTGATGAGGCATTGAGGAAAGGACTTAATATATTTGACGGTAAAGTCACTAATAGATTCGTCGCTGAATCGCTTTGCTTAGAGTATAGTCCCTTCCAACCCTAGTGAAGGGTTTTTGTGATAAACCCTAAAATAGAAGAAGTAGGGGTTAGAAAGGAAAGGGGGTAAACAAATGAATATTAGGCGAAGAGAAGAGCTTATCAAGAAAGATTTGGCACATTTCTTCCACCCACTCGAGAAAATAGGAGCCGGACCTGCGTTCATTTTTGACAAAGGCGAGGGTGCGTACGTATGGGATATAGATGGTAACAAGTATTTGGATACGACTTCTGGCGGTGTCCACTGCTGTAATTTAGGTCATGCTCCGAAGGAGCTAATCGACACTGTCAACAAGCAGATGCGAAGAATGACTTATTTCTCAGCGGGAGCACCAAACGCCAGCACCGAAGTAGCGATTGAGTATTGTGCAGAGCTAGCTGATGTTCTGCCCGGTGATCTTAATCACGTCTATCTTACCTGCACTGGCTCGGAATCTACCGAGGTAAGCATACAGATAGCTAGAATGTATTGGGACTTCGTTGGTCAACCGGGGAAGTATAAGATTATCGCCATAAACCGTGCTTACCATGGTGGCACTCTTCTCAGTAGAAGTCTCACCGGCAGTCATGTTGGATTGGCTTGCTTTGGACGCAGGGTTCCCGAGGTAGTTAAAGCACCCAACTACTATTGCTATCAGTGCGCCTTCGGTCTAAAATACCCGGCTTGCAATATGGCCTGTGCCAACTTCCTTGAGAGTGTTATTGAACAGGAGGGGGAAGACACTATATCTTGCATGATAGCTGAGACAGCATTGGGTAACGGAGGCGTAGTCTGGCCGCAGGATGAATGGTGGCCAATAGTGAGAGAGATAACCAAGAAGCACAACATACTGTTGATTGCCGATGAGGTGCAGACCGGCTTTTGCCGAACGGGCAAGTTCTGGGGTGTAGACCACTACAATGTTGTCCCCGATATGCTAACTATGGCTAAGGGAATTAACAGTGGCTTCTTACCCATGGGGGCAGTAGGAGTCAGTGACAGGATATATAATGCTCTCCCTAAGGGTCAGAATTTTAAGGGTTACACCACTTCTGATGCCAATGCTGCCTGTGTCGCTAGCGCCAGAACCGCCCTAAAGATATACAAAGAGGAGAAGATGGCAGACAGGGTGGCTAAGCTGGGGACACACCTCCGTAGTCGTCTAGTTAATGAATTCTTACCCCTCCCTGCCGTAGATGATATTTTGGGTAAGGGTTTATACCAGTCCTTTGCCATCGCCCTCAATAAGACTACCGGCAAGCCCTATGACCCAGAGGCAACGGCCAAAGCCAGAGATTTCATGGTGGCCAAGTGCCTAGAAAAAGGTGTCCTGTTGGGTGCCTGCGATGGCTATCCCAGGCGGCAGCCGATCGTTCCTCCCTTTGTCATAACTGAGGTGGAATTAGACACAATTCTCGATGTTCTCCTTGGTATAATGAAGGAGATTAAGCCAATGTAATTAGCTGGGTTAACCTCCTGGTAGCTTGAAATGCGACTTTAGCCACAGGGGCAAGCACAAATTACGGCAGGGACTTACGTCGTTGATTGAGCTGTAGAAAGGAGGTTCATTATAACGTTAAATGGGGGATACTGGGGAAAGATTTTATGTGTAGATCTTTCCCGCGAGAAACCGAGCGTAGCGACATTTGATGAAGGCTTCGCTAGGAAGTACCTAGGGGGAGTGGGCCTGGCTGCCAGAATAATCTATGAAAGCATAACCAAAAATATTAACCCTCTCGGACCAGGTAATGTGCTTGTCTTCGCCACTGGACCATATCAGGCAGCAAAAATCGCTAGCGCTGGAAGGTGTAGTGTTGCCGCTAAGTCACCACTCACCGGGTATTGGGGAGAGAGTAGTGGAGGAGGACATATTGGTCCGGAACTCAAGCGAGCTGGCTTTGATGCCGTGGTTATCACCGGAAGAGCCAAGAGGCCAGTTTATCTATGGATTAACGATGGTAAAGTTGAGATTAGAGATGGCAGTAAGTTTTGGGGGCTGGAGACCGCCGAGGCAGTAGATGCGTTGAAAGAGGCGGTTGGTGATGCCAGGGCTGCAGTGACTTCCATAGGCCCCGCCGGGGAGAACTTGGTGAAATATGCCTGCATAGTTAACGATAGGCACGGATTTTTCGGCAGGTGTGGACTGGGGGCGGTGGTGGGGTCGAAGAATTTGAAGGCACTGGTGGTGAGAGGAACACTTGAGCCACCAATCGCTAACCCCGATAAACTTAAGGATGTCTATCAAACGGTCCTAAAGAAGGCTAAGGCGGCGCCCTTCACAAAAACATTCATTGAACAGGGCCAGCCTGGGTCAACTGTCCCGAGGGAAATAAATGGGCTTCTGCCGATGAAGAACTGGGCGCAGGATACGTGGCCTGAAGTGAGCAAAATAGGAACACCAAGGTACACAGAAGAGCTCCAGGTGAAGGGGTGGGCTTGCCCGTACTGTATAATGGGGTGTCATAGGAGGATTACCAACCCAAAGTACCAATCCAAGACGAGTGGCCCGGAGTATGAGACTCTGGCCATGATGGGCTCAAATCTCTTGATAGAAGACTTGGGTGCGCTTGTTATAGCCAATGACCTGTGTAACCGGTATGGAATAGATACTATTGAGCTTGGTGGGGTGTTGGCTTGGGCGTTTGAGTGTTATGAGAACGGCTTGATAACAAAAGAAGATGCAGAAGGAGTAGAGCTGAAGTGGGGTAGCGGAGAAGCTTTGGTTAAAATGACGGAGAAGATAGCCAAGAGGGAAGGCATTGGAAACCTACTGGCCGAGGGGTTAAGGGCATGCGTTGAGGGAATACCGGAGTCTAAGCCATACGCTGTGGAAGTAATGGGGCAAGCTGTAGCGGCACACGACCCAAGGGCTTTCTTCGGGGAAACAATAACAACTATTGCCTCGACAAGGGGCTCATGTCACATACATGGGTTTGCCGAAGCAGTGGAGTTAGGCACTCTCCTACCTGAATTGGGCATTACCGAATCGATAGACAGGTTTGATGCAACAAAGAAAGGATATGTCGGGGCTATCTACCAGGATATCCAGCAATTTTGGAATAGCCTTACCTGGTGCTTCGTCTATTTCTTTGCCAATGTGACGTTAACCGACCAGGTTAATATACTGAATGCCATAACCGGGTGGGATGTAACACCGGAAGACGCCCAAAAGATGGGCGAGCGGATAGTGTGTCTGCAACAAATGTTTAACTTGGCGATGGGACTTGTGCCAAAGGAAGAGAATGTGATGCCAGTGCGCTTTACTGTTCCCCATAAAGAGGGTGGGGCTGCTGGCCAGGTACCGCCGTGGCAGGCGATCTTAAATGAGTATTGGCAGACGAAGGGGTGGGTCAACGGCATTCCAACGAGGGATAAGCTCATGGAATTAGGCCTTGAAGGTTTAGAAGCCAAAAGAGTCCTTGCTTTTCAGTGTCATGATTATCATGAAGGGTGAGGCCGTATCTTGAGAATGCCAAAAAGTTGCTTGTAAATGAAGCAATCGAGCAATCTAGCAAGAGGTGACAAATGTGGTAACATCAAGCTAAAATGGACCAAAATCTTAAGAAGGAGGGATTTAGGTGAAAAAGCGATGGTCGTTAAGATTAATTCTACCTATCTTGGTCATAGCAGTGTTGGCAGTAGCTCTCCCAAGCAGTGGTTGTGTTCCTAGAGCCCCAGCACCAGCTAAGGAGCCTGTAAAAGTGGGATTGCTTGGCGGTATTGAATCCGATTTTGGTAAGAGTAGCTACCGGTCAGCTCTAATTGCTATTGAGGAAATTAACGAGGCTGGGGGGATTTTGGGCGGGCGTCCGCTAGAACCAGTAGTAGCTGATACCCACGAAGATGTAACGGAGGCGATAAAAGCATACGAGTACCTCAATGAAGTTGAAAACGTAGATTTTATCATTTCGTACTGCATAGACGATGAGTCACTAGGGTGGATGCCCCGATTAGCCGAATATAGGACCCCCACAATAGATACCTGGACCTCATCAATTAGACAGATTGAAGCGGTTAGAGCTGAACCCGAAAAATACAAGAGCTATTTCATGAACCACCTGAACGATTATTTCCAAGGTGTGGAGTATGTAGAGTTTGCCAGGGACATGCTCTACAAGGAGATGGGTTGGCGCACTTGTTTCCTATTCTATGAAGATACTGCTTATGGCGCCGGGGTCGCTGAATTCATTAGAGATGAAATAGCTCCCGGTGCTGGCATAGATGTCATAGGAGAAATTTGTTACGATATCCACACCTTCGATTGGAGCCCGCTCTATAGCGAGATAATAGAGGCGGACCCTGATTTTATCTATCTAATCGCCTCGGTTGACACCATACCCCCGAGCGCTGCCTATGTAGAGCTACAAGTACCGATACCGCTTGGCGGCGTGAATTGTTCCGCAGCGTGCATACATTTTTGGGATGACATGGGGGGAATGGCAGGAGGCTTCTCCGCTCAAGGACCGCTACCTTGGCTAGGTGTGGACCACGACCCAGTAAGCCAAGCAATGGTCGACAAATATGTGGAAAAATTTCCTGAACGTCCACGCTACCCCGTGGATAATTATCTCGACGTCTACTACGGCATATACATGGCGGTTCGCGCGGCTGAGAAAGCCGGTGGATTCGAACCTCTGGATGCTTGGGTTACAGAGATGGAAAAGCAGGATATCCTACTTTGGCGGTATGGTGGATGGGAACGTCGTGATGACCTCTCCCCTACAGGAAAGGATATAATGTGGTTTAGATACCGGTACTGTGGGTGGGACGAGGTTTTCCCCAACGTGAAGGGTCTGACATACCCACACAATATAGCGCTTGACCAAGGATGGGGAGAGGAACTTACCGGAATGGGGAGTGCAGTCAACCAGTGGTATCCAGATGGGACAGTACATATCATCCATCCTCCCAGATGGACGAATGGAGAATATTATCTTCCTCCGTGGATTCCACCTGAGAAGAGGGGGGGTAAATAGCGGCCCAATTTTGTAGTAGAAAGTAAAAAATTGAGACAAATTCTAGCTCCCGACGGGGATGGGAAATTCCCCACCCCCGTCGGGAGTGCTAAGCGGCACAAGCAAGGATAAATTAGTACCATGATAGAAACAGCAATGCCCATTGTAGTTCAAGGCTTTTTGCTTAGTGGTCTGTATGCACTAATTGCGCTAGGATTCACCATGATTTACAGTGTTGGCGGTGTGCTTAATCTAAGTCACGCCGGGTATGTTATGGTCGCCGGTTATGTATTCTATACCATGCTTCAAGTACTTGGTCTGCCAATGGGCTTGGCTTTCCTAATCGCCGTTTCAACCGGCAGTGGACTTGCCGTCGCCACCTATATGGGTCTGGTCAGACATTATTTGCATAATATCGTTGTAGTTTTTATCTCGACCGCGCTCTTAGCTTTTATAATGGGCGATGCCATGACCCTTGCCTACCACTTACGGAGCATAAACGTTTGGCCTGTTATTGCTGGAACTAGCACTTTCTTCGGTGCCTACGTTAGCAACAACTTGATTGGGACGCTGATTGCAAGCTGGATATGCATAGCAGGGGTATTACTATTTGTGAGAAGCACTCACATGGGCCGGGCTATTCGTGCTCTGGCTATGGATAGGAGGGGGGCTATAATCTCTGGAATAGACCCAGATAGGGTGAATTTAGTAACCTGGGCTTTGTCTGGGGCATTAGCTGGAGTTGCTGGAGCATTCTATGGCAGCTATACTTCCTTGATACCCACGATGTGGGTGATGCCGCTTGTAATGTCCTTTGCCATAGTGATAATAGGAGGACTGGGCAGTATTGAAGGCAGTCTCATAGGAGCTCAAATAGTTGGCTTTACGGAAACCGCTACTACGCTGGCGATAGACCCGAGGTTAAGGAGTGTGTTCGTTATGGTGATTATGATTGCAGTGCTAGTTACCCGTCCAAAGGGCTTGCTTGGTAGGTAAATAACCTGGTTCATTTACCACTATTTCTGATGCTTAGTGTTAGTGATTGAAGGGTAAGTACGGTAAATAATAGAAAGAAGTATAAAATATGGGAAGATTAGACGGTAAGGTTGCGATGATAACTGGGGGTGCCTCCGGTATTGGGAAGGCGCAGGCTGAGTTGTTTGCTAAGGAAGGAGCTAAAGTTGTAATTACTACGAGGAGGAAGGTAGCTGAAGGAACAGCATTGGCTGAAAGCATCAATAAGATGGGTGGGGAGGCTACTTTTATTAAGCTTGATGTAACAAAAGAGGGTGAATGGAAAAAGGTGATTGGTGAGGTTATCAAAAAATATGGCAAGCTGAACATCCTGGTGAATAATGCTGGCGTTTCACTAGGGAAAACAATAGAGGATACTTCCCTTGATGAATGGAATTGGTTAATGGATATAAACTCAACCGGAGTTTTCCTGGGCACTAAATATGCCATTAAGGCCATGAAGAATAATGGTGAGCTATGTTCAATAATAAATATATCATCTACTGCGGCTATAGTAGGGGAAGCCCACTTAGTAGCGTATTGCGCTTCTAAAGGGGCGGTAAGGTCTCTTACTAAAGCGGTAGCGATTTCTTGTGCTGAAGCGGGATACACTATTCGAGTCAATTCTGTGCATCCTGGTGGTATTCATACCGAGCTTACAGAGAAAGAAGCCCAGGATTTAGGGTTGCCACTAGAGCAGTATTTGGAACAAGAACGGAAGATGCATCCAATTGGCCGTTTCGGCGAACCGATTGATATTGCTTATATCAGCTTATATCTTGCTTCTGATGAATCCAAATGGGTTACCGGATCAGAATTTGTCGCCGATGGAGGTTATATAGCGAGATAGAAAGCTACATGGCCAGATGATTTACAAAAACACGTAGAAAGTGGGGTATAAGTTTGATCAAATCGTTACGTTGGTGGCTAATTGGTATAGCGGTGATGTGTATAATGCCTCTCTTCGTTGGTGGTGGGGTGTTGAGGCTTTGTATAATGGCCAACTTCATGGTGATTTTTGCCGTGAGTTGGGATATGATGTCGGGGTATACCGGTTACGTAAGTTTTGGGCACCCCTTTTTAATCGGCTTGGCTGGTTATGTTACAGCAATATTATCTCATCAGGGAGGCTTCCAGCCACCACACATTGTACTTCCACTTTATATCACCATACCCTTAGGCCTAGCTGTAGCAGTGGGAGGTGGAATGCTCTTTTTCCTGCCTAGCATGAGGGTAAGAGGCCCTTACTTTAGCATGGTTAGCCTCGCCTTTCTGATGATAATTAATATCTTGACGATAGCCGTACGCCCAGATATGACTGGCGGGGATAGAGGACTCAGTGGCTTACCAGCGGTGGTTACAGGCTTGGTTCCCAATTATTATTTTTCTCTTGGCCTCATGTTTGCCATTGCCATTGGATTGTGGTATGTGGGAAGGTCTGATATGGGGAGTATTCTAAAAGCGATACGTATGGATGAAGATGTAGTAGAGGCCAGTGGTATCAGCACTTATAAGTTTAAGAGGTTTGCCTTCATTCTGAGCGCATTGACGGCAGGTATTGGAGGCGTTTTTTACACCCACTATTTGGGGTCCATATCACCGCGAGGTGCTTTTAGCACCGCCTTCCTCTGGGATATAATAATTTCAGCAGTGGTTGGCGGCATGGGCACTACCATCGGGCCAATGTTTGGGGGCTACTTCTTAACATTTATCTTAGAGTATTTGCGTCCTTATCTATTTGGTGCGTGGAGGTTCTTCGCTTACTCAGCAGTGGCATTATTTCTCATTGTTTATAGACCCCGGGGATTTTACGGTATAGCCCAGGATATAGTAAACCGGTTTCAGAGAAAAAGGATAGGGGTAGAGGTATATGGCTAAGCTGCTTGAGGTACAGGGGCTTACTAAAAAATTCGGTGGCCTGGTAGCAGTTAACGATCTAAGCTTCTATGTAGAAGAGGGAGAGGTTCTTGGTCTTATGGGACCGAATGGCTCCGGCAAGACCACAGTTTTTAATATAATTATGGGAGACTATCCAGCTGATTCAGGGAAGGTCTTCTTTAAGGGAAAGGACATTAGTAATTACTCTACCAATCAAAGAGTAAGGATGGGCATTGCCCGAACATACCAGGTGCCAAGACCATTCAGAGAAATGACAATCTTTGAAGGCATCCGAGTAGGCAGTATAGCACCTAGCATAGTGAAGTGCTTGATGGCAGGAGCAGGAGCACATAATGCAGTGGTAACGAAGATCCTAGAATCTGTCGGACTTAAGGAGCGCCTTTCAATGTATCCCCACGAGCTGACTATGGGGGATCTCCGGAGAGCGGAGCTAGCTAGGGCACTAACTACTAACCCCAAACTCGTTTTGCTCGATGAGATCTTTGCTGGGTTAACAGTGGCAGAAATTGAGGAAATAGATGAACTACTTAGACAAAAAATAGCGGAAGGCCTAAATTTCATAGTTGTTAGTCACGATTTGAAGGCTTTAGGTCCTTTGGTGGATAGAGTGGTGGTTATTCATTTTGGACAGTGTATTGCTGTGGGCTCTTTTGACCAAATTGTTAATGATGAAAAGGTTAAAGCGGCATATTTCGGGTAATAAGGTAATAGGGGAGGTGTAGGTTGTCTTTTTTGGAAGTCAAAAATCTTGAAACCTTTTACGGGAAGGCTCAAGCCTTAAAAGGCATCTCATTTAGTGTTGAAAAGGGAGAGTGTATAGGCATAATTGGTCCCAATGGTGCCGGAAAGTCAACACTGCTAGATTCCATAATTGGGCTAACAGATTGGCGCGGTCAGATTATCTTTGATGGTATCGACCTACATGGGCTACCGCCGAGGGAGATAATTAAGTTGGGAGTTGGCTACGCCCCGGAGAGGGGGAACCTCTTCCCCTATATGAGTGTGAGGGACAATCTCTTAGTTGGCGCTTACTTGGCGAGGCAGAATATTGGTAAAAGTTTTGCCGCGGTATTTGAAATGCTTCCGCTTCTTCAAGAACGCCAGAAGCAGCAAGCTGGCACATTAAGCGGGGGAGAAAGGCAAATGCTATCGTTGGGGAGAGCTTGGATGTCATATCCTAGACTACTATTACTAGATGAGCCAACCTTAGGCCTCGCCCCGATTGTAATTTCTAAGATAGCCACCACCGTAGAAGATTTGAAGAAAAGAGGAGCTACTATTGTCATCGCCGAGCAGAATGTAAGTTTTACCTTGGCACATGCCGAGAGGCTCTATCTTTTGGAGAGGGGAAGCTTAACTATGGTAGGTACCCCCGAGGAATTGAAGGGAGAAGAATACATTAGGAAAACATACTTTGGCGTCTAAATGCTAGATATTAAGTAACTGAAGGGTAGGGCGCAGCCCTGCGGCGATTAGGGTCGCGGGTTTGAACTACAGCTCCCGCTTCAGCAAGCTTAACTATATGTATTGGAGGATCTAGATAGGCAAAAACCAAGAGGAATAAGGAGGTGCTATAGAGGATGGCAAGATTACAGGGTAAGGTTGCGATGATAACTGGGGGTGCCTCCGGTATTGGGAAGGCGCAGGCTGAGTTGTTTGCTAAGGAAGGAGCTAAAGTTGTAATTACTACGAGGAGGAAGGTAGCTGAAGGAACAGCATTGGCTGGAAGTATCAACAAGATGGGTGGGGAAGCTACTTTTATTAAGCTTGATGTAACAAAAGAGAGTGACTGGAAAGAGGTAATTGACAAAGTTATTAGAAAATATGGCAAGCTGAACATCCTGGTGAATAATGCCGGCGTTTCACTAGGGAAAACAATAGAGGATACTTCCCTTGATGAATGGAATTGGTTAATGGATATAAACTCAACCGGGGTTTTCTTGGGCACTAAATATGCCATTAAGGCCATGAAGAATAATGGTGAGCTATGTTCAATAATAAATATATCGTCTGTTGACGCCATGGTAGGCGAACCGCACTTAGCAGCGTATTGCGCTTCTAAAGGGGCGGTAAGGTCTCTTACTAAAGCGGCAGCGATTTCTTGTGCTGAAGTAGGATACACTATTCGAGTCAATTCTGTGCATCCTGGTGGTATTCATACCGAGCTTACAGAGAAGGAAGCCCAGGATTTAGGGTTGCCACTAGAGCAGTATTTGGAACAAGAACGGAAGATGCATCCAATTGGCCGTTTCGGCGAACCGATTGATATTGCTTATGTCAGCTTATATCTTGCTTCTGACGAATCCAAATGGGTTACCGGCTCAGAATTTGTCGCCGATGGAGGTTATATAGCAAAGTAAAAAGTAACATCAAAGAGGCTGCTCATCCCGGAGGCATTAAGCCCATTATTCTTGATGCTTGGCAGTCCAGATGCCTGAACTGGCGTCCAATGGGGTGGAGGTGTTGCTGGCCATTGGCGATGTGGCTGACGAATCGGACGTTGAAAGAGCGGTAAACCAGACCATCGAGAGATGGGGGCGAATAGACGTGCCGATGATCTGGACAGGGCGTATCGTACCAACCTCCGTGGTGTCTTCCTCTACTGTCAAAAAGTCATACCCCATATGCTCCGAAGGGGCTATGGTCGCATAGTAAACATAGCCTCCGTTGCTGGCAAAGAGGGGAATCCTAGAATGGTGCCTTATTCTGCCACGAAGGCTGCAGTTATCGGACTGACCAAGTCCCTGGGAAAGGAGCTAGCCACCAGTGGCATACTTGTCAACTGCGTCACTCCCGGAGTAGTGCGTACGCGTATCCTAGAACAGACGACACCAGAGCAGGTCCGGTACATGGTAGAGCGCATCCCAATGGGACGCACTGGGGAGATAGAGGAGGTGGCTACTCTAGTGTCCTGGCTTGCCTCTTCGGAGTGCTCCTTCAGTACTGGTGCTGTCTTCGATATCAGTGGAGGCCGTGCTACATATTAGAAGCGCCCTCTTGGGCAACAGTTGATGATGTAGCCGCTGCCACTTGCTTTCTAGCTAGCGATGCCGCAAAAATGATCACCGGTGTTATACTTCCGGTAGATGGTGGGTGGACTGCTCGTTGATTCGAAAGTAGCGTATGGAGTCGGTGGTACTACCGCCAGCAACTCGGCACACTAAGGTGGATATGCATGCATAATAGGGAGGGCCCTATACCACTAGGAGACTCATCTAAAGGCAAGGGAATTAAAAGCACAAAGGAGGAAAGGACATGGATCTAGGGCTTGAAGTAAGGTTTGACCATTGTGACTGGCGGTGCGTGGGGAATAGGTGCCGCTATTGTCGAGGTCTTAGAATGAGGACAAATTTATCGTATAATTTGGCTTGGAACAAAATAATTTAAGGGAGAGCGGCTAATGGCAATTGAAAAAGGAAAACTAATGGATATGTATAAGACGATGGTCCGAATTAGAACCTTTGAGGAAATGGTGTTTAAACAATTCAAGGCTGGAAATGTTCCTGGTTTTGTTCACTTATATGCTGGTGAGGAGGCAATAGCTACTGGTGCCTGTGCTAACCTAAGGCCCGATGACTATATCACCAGCACCCATCGTGGGCACGGACACCTGATTGCCAAAGGTGGAAAGACGGACCGAATGATGGCGGAACTATATGGCAAAAAGACCGGCTATAACAAGGGTAAAGGCGGCTCAATGCACCTTGCTGACCCGGACTTAGGTATACTGGGTGCTAGTGGCATCGTAGGTGCAGGAATACCCATTGCTACCGGGGCGGCTCTTTCAGCCAAACTGAGGAGAACAGACCAGGTTACTATCTGCTTCCTTGGAGATGGCGCAACTAATAACAGCAGGTTCCACGAAGGAGTAAATTTGGCTGCTTGCTTAAATCTCCCTGTGGTTTACGTTATTGAAAATAATCTCTATGCCATCAGTGTTCGCATTTCTTATGCCTGTAAAATAGCTAACATCGCCGATAGAGCAAGTGCCTACGGCATTCCGGGCAAAACTGTTGATGGTAATGATGTTCTGGCAGTATATGAGGCAGTAGGTGAGGCAGTCACCCGAGCAAGAAAGGACCAAGGCCCTACCCTTGTGGAGTGTAAAACATACCGATGGCGTGGGCATTGGGCAGGGGATACGCAGCCTTACGTAGGCAAAGAAGAGATTGAGGACTGGATTAAGAAAGACCCTATTCCCAGATTCAGAAATAAACTTATTGAAATGGGTATCTTAACCGAGGAGAATGCCAATAGAATTGACCAAGAGATAAATGAGGAGATACAAAAAGCGGTTAAATTTGCTGAGGAAAGCCCGCTTCCAGACCCCGAGGAAGTCTTGGCGGATGTCTACGCTTAATAAGGGAAGAGGAACAATGAGGGAGATAAGCTATATTCAGGCGATAACCGAAGCCGTTGATGAAGAAATGGCAAGAGACCCCAGCGTATTTCTTCTTGGTGAGGACGTAAGAGCCTTGGGGGCTCCTCGTGGTGAGTTTAAGGGCTTGTTTGAGAAGTACGGACCGGAAAGGGTAATCGATACACCAATCTCGGAGACGGCAATCCTGGGGAGTGCCATAGGGGCAGCAGTAACCGGAATGAGGCCAATCGCCAATATAATGTATGCTAACTTTTTGGGTGTGTGTGGGGATGAGCTAATAAATCAACTAACTCAAATGAGATACATGTTTGGGGGAAAGATAAAAGTCCCGGTGACCATAGTCTCCTATTCTGGTGGTGGCTTCTCTGCTGCTGCTCAGCACTCTAAGACTCTCTACGGATGGTTGACGGCTGTCACCGCGCTTAAGATTGTAGTGCCCTCAACCCCATATGACCTTAAGGGCCTGCTTAAGACAGCAATCAGAGACGATAATCCTACAATAGTTCTTTACCATCAGCTGCTACTGCGTAGGGACATAAAAAGCGAGATACCAGAAGACGAATACACCATACCCTTAGGAAAGGCAGATATTAAGAGAGAAGGTAGTGATGTTACTGTTGTGGCTTGGGCGCTTATGGTTCACCGGGCGCTTGCTGCTGCCACCAAGCTTCAAGAAGAGAAAGACATAAGCATAGAGGTTATTGACCCTCGAACCTTGGTGCCTCTTGACAAGCAGGCTATTATTGATTCGGTCAAAAAAACTGGTCGGCTGGTCATTATGGACGAGGAGCCCAAGACCGGAAGCGCGGCGGCTGAAATTGCAGCTGTAGTTGCTGAGGAGGCATTTGACTTCCTTGATGCCCCAATAAAAAGAGTCTGTGCCCCAGATACGCCCGTTCCCTTCAGCCCAATTCTTGAAAGATGCTGGATACCAGATGAAGAGAAACTACTCAAGGCGATAAGTGAGATTACGTAGTCAAGCCAGATTCCGGCCACTTTCATAAACAAGGAGACATGAAACCGCTTTCACGCCGTCTTAAAAGCAAATGATTTCAAAGGGGGTAATATTATGATGAATACCTGGGAAGCAATTGGGAACATGATCAGGTCACAGGGAGTCGAATTTGTCTTTGGGCTTGGGGATACCGACCTCTTATTATATGCCGAGAAAGTTCCAGGCTTAACCCCAATAAATGTTAGGTATGAGGGCTCAGCCCCGTTTATGGCTATGGCTTACGCCAGACTAAGTGGCAAGCCAGGGGTGTGTAATGGTAGTCCCGGGCCGGGGGTGGCTAACTTAGTTCCAGGGGTATTGGAGGCATATTCCGGGTGTGTACCATTGGTGGTAGTATGTCCAGCGGTATCTCAAAAAACAGTCGGTATGGGTGAATTCCAGGAGTGTGACCAGTTGGGCATGATGACGCCGATAACCAAATGGAGCGCTCGAGTTCCTCGTACGGAAAGGATTCCGTGGTTCATGAACCGAGCATTTTCAATAGCCATGAACGGGCAACCGGGACCGGTTTACCTTGAGATACCCTATGATGTTGGTGGTGTTTTCCACCATGAATCGGTGGAGGTTGGGCGACCAAAATATGTAACCGCGAAGAAAATTCGTATTGCTGCCGACCCAGAGTTAATCAATGAAGCCGCAGACCTACTATTAAAGTCGGAGCGAACGGTAGCGGTAGCTGGTAATGGGGCAGTATACTCCAGAGCCTCGGTTGAATTTAGAGAGTTTATTGAACTACTGGGCATACCATTTTTGACCACACCCGGTGGTAGGGGCATCCTGTCCGAAGACCATCCCCTAGCCCTGGGGCTAAATGGTCTATACCGGACTAAAGTTGGCAAGAAGATATATTCTGATGCCACCTTAATTGTAACCGTTGGCACCAGAAACGAGAGTTTCCAAACGCACGGATTTAAAGATTTTCCTGAAGGGGCAAAATTCGTCCAGATTGATATCTCTCCGTTTGAAATCGGGAGAAATTGGATACCCGATGTAGGTATCGTTGGTGATGCCAAAATTGTCCTGAGGCAACTGATTGATGCCATAAGGGAAAAAGTCGGCAATAAAAGAAAATTTGAGGAAATGCCGCGGGTGAAGGAGATTATAAAGGCAAAGAAGAAGTTTGAAGCAGAGGTAAAGGCTGAGTGTATGGCTGCTGAAGCCATCCCGATTCCAGCCAAGCGCATAGTATATGAGTTAAGCCAAGTGTTTGGCAAAAATACAATCTTGGTCAACGAAAATGGTTCTCAGGATTGTTGGTCCTATTGCTTCCCATATTATAAGCTCCAAGAGGGCTCCGAGTGTGTGCCGGTCGCTGAGCAGACATGCATGGGAATGGGAGTAGTTGGCGCCATTGCGGCCAAACTAACTAAGCCAGATAAGAATGTGGTATGTGTTACCGGGGACGGAGCCTTTCAAATGTATATGAAGGAGCTGCCAACAGCAGCACAGTATAAAGCCGGGTGCACCTGGATAATACTGAACAACTCTGCCCTGGGCTGGGTGAAAGTTTTACAAATGGAAAAAGTGGGTTGGGATACTGCCACATTTAAAGTGCAACCTGACTTCGTGAAGTGGGCTGAAGCGTGTAAATGCTACGGGAGTAGGATTGAAAGACCGTCCGAGATAAGGCCAGCTTTGGAAGAGGCATTGAAAGTTAACCAAAAAGGGATACCGGCAGTACTTGACTTTGTCACTGGAATCGATATGTCCCATTTTGAACGTGCTGAATGAAGGACTTATTACCAGCGTAAAGAGGGTGTGTTTGCTATGTTTAAATAGGGAGCAGGTATCCCTTGGCTGGTGGGGTGTGAAGCTGAATATAGAATGAAACATAGCAACGAAGTTAAAAAGTGAGGCAGATCTTTAGATAGGCATCAATCCTAAAGAGACTATAAGGTGAAGGTACTCATTGCTGACCCATTGGCTGAAGCAGGTGTCGAGATTCTTCGACAGCATGCTGATGTTGATATCCTACTATCCCTAAGTCCGGAAAAGCTGGAACCAATTATTGGGGATTATGAGGCTTTGAGGGCATCCTCGGCTTCGACGAACTGGGTGTAGCGCTCTGTCATAGCCAAGGTAGAATGCCCAAGTAGTAACTTTAACGAAGGCGTCTATATGCTCCCGCTCATAAGGTTCAATGGGCGCAGCCTTTGGTCGCTTTAGCACAGTGCCATCAAGCGGATTTTGTTCCAGATACCCCTCGTTTGTAGCCCAGGTAAAGAAGCGTTTGAGAGAGAAGTAGTGATGCCAGCGTGAGTTTTCATCCCGTTGAATTTGCCTTTTGGTTCCATAGCCGGTAATAAAAGTAGCGGGAGTCGAAGCTACAAAATGGAGGAACTCTTGGATATCTCGCTTAGTTATGAAGCGGGGGTCCTTCTTATTGTGATCTTGAGCCCAGCGAGCAAAGTAAGAAACGTGGTCACAATAATCCTTAATAGTCTTTCGCTTGACTTGTGTGTCTAACTCAATTTTAAATCCCTCGAGTAACCACTCCCATGAGCCATTCTGAACCATGACTTTTTTGGGGAGCCCGCCCGATTCAGGTTGTCTAGACCAGCTTCAGTCTGTATCTATCTCCTCGGCTCATTCAGGCTGTCTAGAGCCTGTTTCTCCTATCTATGGTCGGGGTGGACGGATTTGAACCGTCGACCACCTGAACCCCATTCAGGTGCGCTACCTGGCTGCGCTACACCCCGGCTAGCTTCTAATCATACTAGCATAATCTATCAGTAAGGGCAAATAGAGCCCT
>Ga0315314_1001653_pt1 | contig 19627 bp, 10 predicted proteins | sample TDP9_MG_FD_203631 | JGI IMG/M metagenome (GOLD analysis project Ga0315314, IMG submission 203631) | Freshwater sediment microbial communities from Lake Towuti, South Sulawesi, Indonesia - TDP9 | ecosystem: Environmental > Aquatic > Freshwater > Lake > Sediment | place: Indonesia: South Sulawesi... | reverse complement strand
TGGTATTCGCACAGACCTAGGAAGGCATAGGCGGCACCTCCCCGCGGTTCCAGTGCCACCAAGTGCCGAAAGGCGTCGCGCGCCTCTTGGTACAAGTCCGACCCGTAATGCAGGGTGCCGAGGTACCACCAGCCCTCCGCCCACGTGGGCCTTATCGTGAGAGCTTCCCGATACAGGCGCGTCGCCTCGGCGAAGTCATTCCCTTGCCGCGCGGCGTGCGCGCGCTCGACGACATCGGCGAACGTTTTATCCGCCTCGTTGGGGGCAGTGGACGCGCCGGGCGGCGGAGGACTTATTTCGGACACTGGCTCGCTGTCGGGCGCTGCAGCCGTGGGTGGCTGAGCCTCCGCGGCAGGCTGGGCTGGAGTCTTCGTAGCCTTCTGCGCCTCGATCGTTTCATGCAAAGTCTTGCCGCGGTACACCGGACCCTTCCCCGCCTCTCCCTCCGCGACGGCGCGAGCCTGCTGTTCCGCATTCAACCTCTGAATTATGGCCTGTTGGCGGTCTCCGTCCTCTTTGCGTTTCAGGCGATAGTAGACAGTCGCCAGGGAGACGTGCGCTTCGACAAAGTCAGGCTCATCCCTCACGAGTTGTTCCAAAACGCTCTGGGCCTCCACCCATTGGCGGCTGCCTACGTAGAGACTTCCAAGCTGAAAGCGCACCTCCGGCGCCCCCGGACGGACCTGGAGGGCCCGCCGCAAATAGCCCAGCGATTCCTCAAACACCTGCTCCTGTTTGAGAAGCACGCCCAGATAGAAGTTCGATTGGAAGTCGTTGGGATTAATGGCCAGCTCCTGGCGAAAAGCTTCCCGGGCCCGGTTCAGGTCTCCGGTGGCAAGCAACGCATAGCCGTAGTCCGAATGAGCGGCGGGGAGCTTGGGATTCAGCTCCAGGACCCGCTCAAATTCCCGGATGGCGCCCTCAAAATCGCGGCCCTTCAAGTGCGCGTTCCCCAGAAGAATGTGGGCCTCGGCTGTATCGCCCTGACGGAGGATGCGATCCACCAGCGTCTGGCCCCTGGTCAACTGATTATCTCGGATCAGCGCCGTGCCCAGCAGGTAGAGCAAAGCCGGGTCGTCGCCGTGCCTGGCCTGAAAGGGCTCCAGAAATTCGATTACCTTCTTGTTCTCATCCATCTGGAGGTGACAGTCCGCGAGCACAATCGCTGCGTTCTTGTTATCGGGCTGGGCCGCCAGCACCTGGGCTAGTTCTTCTGCCGCCTTAGAAACCTGCGCCGACTTGTAGTACGCCAGCCCGAGATTAAACCTCAGCGCCGGATTGGCGCGATCCTGCGCCAACGCCTGCCGGTACTGCTCAATCGCCTCGGCGTATCGTCCCAGGCGAGCGTAAACCACGCCGAGATTGGAGCGCGCCGGCACGCTATCCGGGTGGGTCTTGAGGAACTCCTGGTAGGCGCTGATGGCGCCTTGAAGATCTCCGGATTCGTGCAGCTTGACAGCTTGAGCGAAAAGTTCCGCTGCCCTTGGTTGCGGGTCCGCATCCTGCCCTGGCGCGCCAAGCAAGCCCGGCGCCCAGGCGAGGATCAGGAACAATCGCAAGGTGACATTCCAAGCTCGTTGAACCTGAACAATTGCGGGTTCGAGACAGCAAGCGGGCATACTGCAAATATAGGACGGGCGAGCCGGCTGTCGCAAGAAGAAAGCCTTTTCCAGCGTGGCTTTGGCGGCGCTCCGGCACCTCCGCGAGCCTTCCGAGGACTCGCACCCCGGACACAAAAATGGGGGTAGCCGTCGCGGCCACCCCCTCGAGACTTTTCAATAGGCAGGTTCGCTTGTTCAGAACATGAACTTGACCATGAACTGCAAGATCCTCTTGCCCCTCTTTTTGATTGGTATGCCGAAGTTATCGATCGAATCTTGCGTCAGCACACCGTCCTCGAAGTAGAGCTGAAAGCCCGGATCGGCTTCCTCGAAGACCCACAACGGGTGGTTAAGGAAGTTGTACATGGAGGCGCGAAACTGGAGCTTCCGATCCTCCCTCCCAAGGGAGAAGTTCTTGAAGATGGACAGGTCGTGGTTTTGGCGTGCCGGCCTCTTCAGGTACGGCAACTGGTAGTGGCCGTTCCGCCCGCGCGAGGGCGCAGTGAAGCAGTTGGGATTGGCGTATTGGTTCGCTGCCAGCCCCTCGCGCGGATCGCAGACCAGGTAGGGCTGTACGGAAGTGTCCGGCGTTCCGACAAGGAATATGGGACCGACATCGCCACCGAAAGCATCCCCGTCAACCGACGTGCCGTTCACACTTACGGAACCGGCATAATTCTCGGAGTACATATTGAACGGCATGCCGCTCTCGAACGAGGTGATTCCGGAAATCTGCCAGCCGTTCAGCAGGTGGCCCAGTGCCGCATTGCGCGTGGCATCGGGCAGCAGGAAGTTATAGGCGATCCTCAGGAGGTGGGTCCGATCATAGGGGAGCACCCCGTAGAGACGCCCCCGCCGATCGAACGAGTCCAGGCCGCCGAATTGCTGGGTCATGCCCAGCACTCCCAGCGCCTTACTGAAAGTGTAAGCCACGGAGTAATTGATCCGTCCCGTCCAGCGCTGGGCGGTGAATTGGAACGCGTGGTAGTGCTGGTTGAGGTTGTGCTTGCGCAGGGCCAGGGTGCCGTAGTTCGGGAAGGGGCGGAGGCTCTGGGCACAGCCTTGCAGGTCGTCAAGGCAGCCGGATTCGGGATCATCCAGGAGCGGGAACATCGCCCCCTCCGGGACCGCGTTGAAGTTGATATCCTGGGTGTTCATCTGGTTGCGGCTGGTGGTGGCCACGTAAGAGGCCTCCAAGACCGTCTGGGATGGTATTCGCTTCGATAGCGTCAGGCTCCAGGAGTAAGTAGTAGGAACGCGGTCGTCGTAGGGATCGAGCACCTGGAGCTCGTTCGGCCGGGCCAGGATTTCTTCCGGGGCGAGCTGATCAATTTCAGACAGTTGCAGCGCACAACACACTTGGACGCCGAGTTGCAAAGGCGGGTTGGCGTGATTGTTCTCCTGAAGGACCCCGGCATCGCGGTAAAGAAAGGCGCCTGCCCCACCGCGGAGGACCGTGGTGCCCTTGCCGGTCAGGTCGTAGGCGAAGCCAATCCGCGGCCCCACGCGCAGGAAGGGCGTCGTGAAGATGGACCGGGGAACATCGTCGCCCCGGTAAGCGGCCACGATGCCCGTATAGTCGCTCATAGGCGCGTCGGGATCGTACTTGGCAGGATCGAAACCCGCCAGCCACCCGTGGTTTTCGTACATGAAGCCCTGATGCTGGAAGCGCGCGCCCAGTTCGAAGGTCAGACGAGGGGTGGCCTTCCAACTGTCCTGCGCGTAGAAGGCGAATTCCCGCCAGCGCTTTTGCGCCACCGGGTTGGGGGTCCACTCCAGGTACTCTCCCACGCGCCCCAGCAGCAGGTCGGCGTAAGCGTTGCCGGTGGAGTTGCCGCCCCAATTGGTGGGCTCCACCCAGCCCATGTCTGCATTGAAGCTGGCTCCGACATTGGTCGTAAACTGGAAGTACGCGCCGAACTTCAGGGTGTGAGTGTTATAAACCTTGGTGAAATTGTCGGCGGCGCTGATCAACGTCATGTTGCGATAAAGTTCCGGGTCGAACCCGCCCGGCATGATCATATCCGTAACCCCGCCGCCCCAATCGCTGGTGCCGGGAACCACGACGCCCTCCGTCTTGAACACACCCTGGTAAGGATAGCCCAGCGCCGCCCGATCCACCTTCGAGCGGTCTTCAAAGCCAGCGGGCTGGTTGAAGATGGTAAGCGAGAAGACGACCTCGTTCGTGGCCGTCGGGCTGAGCACGTTGACCAGGCTGGAAGCGGTGGACCAGGAACGGTTCCTACCTATAGCCCGCGTGGGGTAGGGTGCCGACGTAGGGAAGGTCCACCAGAGGTGGTAGTTCGAGGGCTCCTGCTCGGCCTCGCGGTTAAACACCGTATAGAGCTTGGTGCTATCCGAGATGTTATAGTCAATGCGGAGCCGCTGCATGTTGCGGTGCTGCGGGTTCACGATGCTGGATATATGGTTGAAACCGTTGTTTGTCGCGGGATCGAGGTTCGGGAGCGGGTAGAGGCCCAGCAAGATCTTGCCGCCCGGGTCCATGGCGTCCGGATTGATCACCCCACCGCTGAGCATTTCGGGGGTGAGGGGCTGGCCGCTCCAGTTGAATCCTTGCTCCACAGCACCTTCGTCGTCGTTCATCGGCACGAGGTTAACGTCATACCCATTCAGCGCCCCGATGTAATCCGCATCGGTGAAATCGCCCTGCCGCATGGCCTGAGTGGGTGTGGTGCCGGTGACGGGATCCAAGGCCACGTTCTGCCGCATCCATTCGGCGCCAAAGAAGAAGAACAGTTTCTCGCGGCTCTTGGTAAGCGGTCCGCCGATGTTGAACCCGGGATAGTAGTAACTGTCCTGGGGCTTGGCAATCCCGTAGCGGTTGGCGATCCAATCTTGGGAATTGAACTTGTTGTGGCGGAAGGCAAGGTAAGCCTCGCCGTGATACTCGGACGCCCCGGCCTTGGTGACGGTTTGAATCACAGCCGGGCCCTTGATGTTTTCCGCGCTGAAGTTGGCTATCTGAACCTTGAATTCCTGCACCATGTCCACGTTGGGCGTCACCGCGGAACCGCAGTTGCAGAACGGGTCAAGAACGTTGGCCCCATCGGAGACGATATCGAGTGAGTCCGTGCGCGTGCCGGCAACGCTATACGACCCGATACCGCCGGTGACCGCCCCGAACATCTTTACTTCGCCCTGGGTTTGCTCGCCCGTGTACACCACGCCGGGCAGGATTTTCAGCAGTTCCGCGGCATCGCGACCGAGAATCGCAAGGTTCTGGATCTGCTTGGCCGTGATCACGGAGGACTTTTCCCCGCTGTCCACCGGTATGATAACGTCCGGCGCGGCCGACACCGTCACGTCGGTCGTGACGGTACCTACTTTCAAGATAATGTCCGGGATGTTGATTGCATCTCCCGGATGGAGTACGATGCCGGTGCGCTGCCATTTGGCGAAGCCAGCCTTCTCGATGGTGAGCGTATAGGTGGCGGCAGGAACTGCCGCGAAGGCGAAGAATCCGCTGACGTTGGAGACGCTGCGCAACACGGCACCGGTCGCCTGGTTGCTGAGCGTGACATTCGCCTCCGGGATGACCGCCTCAGTCTCATCCAGCACCGTGCCGGTCAGCCTCCCGGGCAATCCCTGCGGGTAAGCAGGTTGTGCACAGAAGCAAAGCACCAGGAGTAGAAGAGGCAGCAGCGACACCCCACGGATAAGGCGACCACAAGCATCTGCCCTCCAAAAGCATGCTAAAGAGCCTCTGTTCATGAACACCTCCTGTCGGGAGGATGTGATTGACCCGACACCCACAATCCAACCGCCGATTCTTGAAGCGGTTCAAGATTGCCTAAATCTAGTCACCCTCTTGCCGGTTGTCAAGTTCTTTTTTCCCACGTCTCTAGCTGATTTGTGGTCGGCATCTAACGTAACCGCATTAAAGGGCAGGTGACATGTCTGAATCGGGTGAACTCAATCAACAGCTAGACTTCGAAGCGAGGTAAGGAATGCCGATCTAGTCCCAAGGAAGATGAGGGGGACGGTGGTAGCGTGGGGGCTCAGGACGCTGGCAAACTGAGAGGCATGCAATTCCAATGGCGGGCTAACCAACGCACGCGACCGAACAACTCCAGCCGGTATCCAGCATCAGTTCTAAGCCTTGATATCCCGAACATCCCATTCGCTAAGTCTTGCCGAATGCCGATCGGTTCGATGTCTGGCAAGATGAACCGGTCATGTGAAATCAACTGTGGGCAGAAATCGGGACGCTCTCTGGGAGGACACTTGATTCGCCCACGCGCTCACTTGGCGAGGGAGTTTGATTTCCTGGCTTCGAGATTGTCGATTCCCTGATTTTGAGCTCCGTGGGGAGGCGAAGCTCGACCCGCGGCCCCTCTCTTACATTTCCTGATTCAATCCGGCGAATCAGGAGTTCCGCAGCAGTGTAACCGATGTTGTAAATAGGCTGAGAAACGCATGTGAGTTGCGGCTCAAAGAGGTCGGGATAGGGAACCTCATCGAACATGGCGACGGCGATATCGCGAGGGCATTGGAGCCCCAATTCTCTCAGGGCCTTCAACGCCCCGAAGGTCATCGGAGCATTTGAAACAAACAGCGCCGAAGGTCGGTTTCCTAATGTAAGGAGCTCCAGTGCCGCCCGGTAGCCGCCTTCCGCGCGGAAGTTGCCGTCCCGGATCAATTCGGCTTCTACAGGGATTGTTGTCTCCGCCAGCGCCTTCTTGTAGCCCTCCAACCGCTCATGTGCCGTTTGTAAGGTAAGGGGACCCGTAATGATTGCGATTCGACGATGACCTAGCGACAGCAGATGACGGACGCACTCCAAAGTGCCGCCAACGTTGTCCACCAAGACCGAATCCATGGCCAGCCCAAGCGGCCCGCGGTCGACACAGACGATGTGTATTCCAGCCCTTACAGTCTTCTTGATATGTACGGGATCGCCCGCATTCGGAGCGACCGCCAGCAGGATACCGTCTACTCTTCTTCTTCTCAACACAGAGAAAACATAGCGTTCGCGCTCGCCTGTGTCGTCAGTATTGAATACGATCAACGAGTAATGACGCTCCAGCGCTGCGTCCTCAGCGCCTCTTACCAATTGCGGGTAGAAGGGGTTGGTGATGTCGGGGATGACCATGCCGAGCATTCGGGTGCGTCGAATGGTCAGACTTCGGGCGATCTCGCTGGGATGGTAGTCCAGCTTGTGGATCGCCGAACGAACCCGGGCGCAAAGATCGGGGCTCACCGGAACGGATCCGTTGAGGACGTGGGACACTGTGCCGACGGAAACTCCTGCCAGTTTTGCGACGTCCGCAATTGTTGCCATCGAATTCCTTCGTTGCCGCCGAGGTGGGGCGCAACGCTGCGAGAGCAGTCGTCAGCGCGCCGTCGCGGAGTGAGCTCTGGTTGCGGCTTTCCTGCATCGAAACATGCTAAGAACCCAACACTCCTGTGGGACTAAGTGTTACTCGCCCCGCGCCTGAGTCCGTTGGGCCCCCTTTCGAACTCTGTCAAGCTGGGCCCGCCTCTCGTCACCTGACCTCGGAGTTCATCAGCGAGGGCTCCCCGCCTCTCCCGCGAGGCCTCGACGAGTCCCTATTGTACTCCATCTTAGCAACAGGATCTGATGGTTATCATTTTTCCCCATACGCGCACGGCAACCGGGATATTCCTCGGCGCTTCCGGCTTGCCCTGCGACTTTCCATCTCGGGGCACGGTTTCGAGAAACGAAATCTCTCGCCGCGCTCGTTTAGCTTCTCCGCAACTCTACGAATTCTTGTTGAGGCCGCCTTTCCTCCGCGCCTATGCTACATCCGTTCTTGAAGCGGTTCAGCAGGGCGGCCGAAACGGCTGCCTCACAGGCAGCGGATACTGCGTAAACCAAAGGTTTGCGACGTGTGCGTCATAGGTTCAGGCGCCGCGGGCGGCATGGCGGCGATGGGCTTGACACAAGGTGCCTGAATGTCGTCCCGTTGGAAGCTGGCCCCATGCTGAATCCCGAGCAGGATTTCAAGGAGCACATCTGGCCCTATGAGTCATCCCATCGGGGGGCAGGGGTTGGCGGCAAGTTCTACAACCAACCTTATCTCTCGGAATTGACGGTGCCGGGCGTGTTTTGGGAAATCGAAGGTGAGCCTTATAGTCGAGCGCCTGGCACCGACTTCGCGTGATTGCGCGCGGATTTTGGGCGCAGCAATCAGTGAGTGCGGGTCTCGTTGCGCATGTCAGAGCGGGATTTTAACCCCCACTCGACGGTGGTTCTGTCACGGGACTCCCTGGTTCCCCGACAGGCACACAAACGTCGCCACGACCGCTTCCGGGCGTAGAGGTTCTATTCCATCCCCACGTCCTTGGCGACGCTTTTGATAAACTCCAGGCCGCGTTGGGCAAGCTCGTCGCCCGAGGGCGCAATATCACGCCAGATTGCGGCCGCTGCGGCCAGCTCCGGGGCTGGCTTCGCAAACGACTCGATGGTCAGCCATCGATTGTAGCCCACTGATTTCAGCGCGGTGAGCACGCCGCGCCAGTCCACGTGACCGGTGCCCGGGACCCCGCGGTCGGTCTCTGAAATGTGAACGTGGCCGATCTTTTTGCCGACCAGACGCACCGAGGCGACCGGGTCCTTCTCCTCGATGTTGGCATGGAATGTATCGAAGTGGATACAAACGTTCGGCGCGCCGATGTCGCTGACTAGCCGCGCGGCATCTTCGAGCGTGTTGAGGAAATACGTCTCGAAGCGGTTCAGGGGTTCCAGACACAGCGTCACGCCTAACTCCTGCCCGCGTCCTGCGGCCTCGCGGAGCGCTTCCCGCGCCCATTGCCATTCTTCCTCTGTTCGGCGCGCCCCAGTCATGTAGCCCAGCCCAGCGTAGATTGGGCCACACATCACTTGCGCGCCAAGCTCGGCTGTCCGCTCCACGCACTTCTTGAGTATGGCCCGGCCCCGTGCGCGAACTTCGCAATCACGGCTGGCCAAGTGTGCATCCCGCGGAATCACACAACACGTGGTCCGCTCGAGCCCTTCGCGGTCGAGCACATCCTTGACCCATCTGAGGTCGGCCGGTTCGTCGGGTGAAAGGAACAATTCAGCGCCGTCGTAGCCCCATTCACGGATGCGACGGAACAGCGCCTCATGCTCTGATCCAATCTGCATCGTCCACACCAAGGTGTTCACACCGTATTTCATCGTTGTGGCTCCTTTGTACGCGGCATAGTAGCAACGACCTCGAATTTCTCAAAGCCAGGGACCGAGGTGGAGGACCAGGGTCCTCATTTCAGGGCAAAGGAATCACTGGGTCCGGCCCGGAACCCTTCGGAGTCTGTATGACTCGGAGAACCTTCCGGTCGTTTACCGAAATCACGAAGATCTTGTCCTGTTCCTGCACGGAACAATAGGCGATCCGGCCATCGCTCGACATAGTCAGGGAAACTGCCGGCCCCCCTAAGGGGATTTGGCTGACCTCTTTTCCGCTTGTGACGTCAGCGAACCCCACCGCCTTTCCACTCTGAAGGCCATAAACGAGGGTCTTTCCGTCTGGTGTCAACGCGATCCGGACCGGTCCTCTCCCGGTCTGAATGGTTCCCGCACGCTCTTTCCTGGGGACGTCGAAAACCGAGATCGAGTGACCCCCGGAATTTGTCAAGTAAATTGTTTTGCCATCGGGCGAGAAGACTCCACCCTGGGGACGAGGGCCAGAGGAAAGCGGAATCACTTCACCGGCTTTCAGACGCAGCGCGGCGAGCGTGCCGGAGCCCGTGTTACTCACATAGGCCCACTCCGCGCCCGGCTCCAACAACACCATGTGGGGATCTTCGCCTCCCACATCATATTTCTTCAGAACCTTGCGCTCGAAGGGATCGACGAGCAGCAGTCCGTCAGGATTCTCGATGGTTACGGCGAGGAGCCCCGACCGCGGATCCACATCGATACCGTGCGGGCGACGGTAATTCCCGAGGTCGATCACCCCAACCTTTCTCCGAGCCGCCACGTCGATAATCGAGATCGTGTTTCCACCTTCGCCAGCGTGAGTCATCCAAAGGATACCGTTATCTGTGACATACAGGAATCGCTTGTCGGGCGACAGTATCATCTCGTGGGGATGAGTGCTGACTTCTACTCCGCCGACCCGCCGCCCGTCGGCACTGTAGAACCCGACCGATCCCGAGATCTTTTCAACCACCGCGAGCGTGGCCTCTTGGCCCAAGGCACTTGTCGAAAGCGAAATCAGCAAGGCAAGGAGGCGGAAGTTTCTCACGCCGCAGAGCGTGCTGTCCTGGAGTCGCCTGATGATTTGCCAACTCACCCATTTGCTCCGTGGACTGTTGCATTCGGCTCAGAAAAAGCGTTGACATCCTTTCGATCGAAACCTATATTCCGGCCCATTCGGATGTCAACATCTTTTCATGCCGCGGCGGCGCAGGGAAGCGGGAGGAAGACTTAATGACTCATCGGTCGTCCGTAAGGGTTGTATGTCTGGTTATAACTCTGACCTTGTCCCCGGTGTGCACGGCCATACTGCGAGCCGCTGACGATTCTCCGCGAGAGGTCATGTCATTAGATGGAGTCTGGGCGTACCGAAGGGACCCGGATAGGAAGGGTGAACAGGACCGCCTCAATGATCCCTCCGTCTCTAGGGATAGTTGGGGCAGAATGAAGATTCCCGTCAACTGGTACAAGACCGAGGTGGGGGACTACCACGGGGTCATCTGGTTCAGCCGCGAGTTCGACCTGCCGGCAGAGATGAAGGGGAAGGAATGCTTCCTTCGATTTCTCTCGGTGGATTACATTGCGGAGGTCTGGCTGAACGGAGTGTATCTGGGCCGGCACGAAGGTTTCTTCGCTCCGTTTGAGTTCCACGTCACGCCACACCTGAAACACGGCAGAAACGTCCTTGTCGTTAAGGTAGATTCACCCAAAGATCCCTCAGAGTACCGGGTCATCCCCGATCCCGAAAGGTTTACCAGGCCTCTCTCGGAGCGTTTCAAGACGAGAAGGCCCGTGGCTTTGACAACCATCAAGGGATCTCTGATCGATCACTGGCACCGCCCCGGGTGGCAAACGCAGTTCAGCCAGGACGGGAACACCGGGGGGATCTGGCAGAGCGTCCAATTGGTCGCCGCCGGACCGGTTGCCTTTCAGCGCGTGCTGATCACACCCAAGCTGGTGCGAAAGAACAACCAGCTCGACGGCACCGCCCTGATCACCGTAGACGCAGACGTCTTCAACGCGACCGGAAGAACGGTGCGGGCAAACATCGCTCTTCAGGCTCGCGGGAAGAACTTCCATAACCCGGAGGACATCAAGAAAAACAAGGAGTTTGTCCTGGTCCCGGGCCCGAACTCCGTCAAGCTGGTGCAAAGCGTCAGGCAACCCGCATTGTGGTGGTGCTGGGACCATGGCACGCCGAATCTCTATCAAATGCGGATCACCGTGGCGACGGACCAGGTTCACGACGAAGTATTGGAGACCTTCGGAATCCGTGAGCTGGTGTTGGATCCGAAGGGTCATTGGTATCTGAACGGCAAGCGGGTGTTCGCTCGCGGCATGAGATACCACTCGAGCATCTGGTTGGGCGAGGCCGACCGCCAGCAGTTCCAGCAAGATCTTAACCGGATGCGCGACCTCCATATCAACGCCATCCGCATCGGCAGCCACGTGGAGCAGCCGCAATTCTACGACTTGTGTGATGAGATGGGGTTCCTGGTTTGGCAGGTCTTCCCCATGCATTACGGCATCTACGCGGACACGGATGACGTGATCGAGCGGGCAGCCACCATGATGGGTGAGATGGTCCGGCTGCTGTACAACCACCCGTCCATCGGCATCTGGAGCGTGTTCAAAGAGCCCAACGTTTACTTTTGGTCGGACAAGCCCAATCTCTACGGCCGCCTCTGCGACGTGATGCGCGACGCTGCGCGGAGTGTTGACCCCATTCGCTGGGTCCACAAAGGCGACTACGAGGAAGGCGTGACGAATGTTATGACGGCCGGTTGGGGAGAAGTGTACCCCGACTTTCGCGAGGTGCACGACAGTGAGCCGCAAAAAGTTGAGTTCGGCACCGTGCATGTCGCGCCGCTGGAAACCGCAAAGCAGATTTTGAAACCTGACGAGCAGTGGCCGCCGAGATGGGACCGCTGGTATTACCTCAACCTCGATCCTCTCTGGATGCATTTACAGGGGATTGATGTCAGTTCCCTCCACAGTCTGGATGAGCTCATCGAACGCTCGCAAACCTGGGCCGCCCGCCAGATAAAAGAGTCGGCGGAATATATTCGGCAGCGCAAGTATGCGCCGAATGCTTCCATGTTCCTGTACTTCTGGAGCGACCCGTGGCCCTGCTTGGGCGGAAGTGGATTGCTGGACTACTACCGGCGAAAGTACAAAGCCTATGACGTCTTCGGGACGGTGTACACTCCTGTGTTGGCGAGCATTGAATGGGTGAAGGATAAACATATCCTGGGACATGAGAAGCGCTATCAGCCAGGTGAGGCGCTGGTGGCCAAGCTGTGGGTGACCAACGACACTTACACCAAGTACGAGGGTGCGAGGCTGGAATGGGCCATTAAGGGGCCGGATGGCCGGGTGCTGGACCAGGGGAGCAGAACAATCACGATTCCCGAGGACAGCTCGCAAATCGTGGAACACCTCACGCGGAAGTTCCCCTCAGGAATTGAAGGGAATTATCGCATGGAAGTCGAGTTGCGCGACCGTTCTCAGAAAGAACTGTCCCGCAATTATTTCGACTTTCGCGTAACCAGTTCCCCCGCGTAGGCCCAACAAGAACGGCCGGTGAGCCCCAAATGGGACTGATCGGCATGATTCCGAGCGGGCGTCACAGCTTAGTGGGATCCTACTACGTGGCTGGTAGCCCCTCAGCGGGCGGTTGGAGTCAAGACCTTCACTGCATTAGACAACTCCGGCATAGGAACAAAGGCTTCGGCGAGACCGGGAGTCAACCAGATCTTGATCGGATACGCGTCCGGCATGATGAGGACCTCGGCGGGCGGGGTCTTCTGAAGAAGCTCGCCCGCCCCGTCCAGGCCTACCAAAAAAACCAGTGTTGACAGGCAATCAGCGGTGGTGGCATCCCCACAAAGAACGGTGACCCCAGCCGTACCCGTCACAGGGTACCCGGTTCTGGGGTCGATGATGTGGGAGTAGCGCACGCTCGCAATTTCCACGAAGCGTTCGTAGCTTCCGGAGGTTGCCAGCGCCATGCCGCTCCGCAAGAGGATTTTTCCGAGGATGCGGGAGCGGTCGAAGGGGTCGCGGACGCCGATTTGCCAATCCTCTCCCCATTGTGGCCGTCCCGAAGCACGAATATTTCCACTCAGATCGATAAGGAAATCCTTAATACCCGCGCCCCGGCAGAAGTCGAACGCGCGGTCCACGGCGTAACCCTTGGCGATCCCGCCTAAATCCACCGCCATGCCTTTCACGGGGAGAAACACGGTCCGGTCCTTGAGGATCAAGCGTCGGTAATCCACAAACTTCATCCGTTCCCGAATCTCCTCCTGCGATGGGAGACTGGCAGGGGCTACCGTACTGCCAAAGCCCCAGAGTTTCACCAGGGGGGCCACGGTCACATCGAGTGCGCCATCGCTGAGATGTCCGAAATGGTGTGCCAGGTTCAGCACCCGCCAGGCATCTTCGGAGACCCTAACTGGGTCAACGCCTGCTTTTTCCGCCAGAAGGCTGATGGCGCTGTCGGATCGGTAGGTGCTCAGTTCCTGTTCCAGACACTCAAAGATTCCGCGGACCTGCGCCGTGAGGGGCTCGATACGCTCGGAGTAGGCAGCGCCGACCGTGACCGTAGCTAGTCCTCCCATAGAGCGGAAGGAACGGCTGGAGAGTCCGGCGCGACGAAAGAACAAGGAGGCGATGTTTAGCGGCAGTAGCAGCAACCGGCACCCCCGACGAGCACCCCCACAATGCACCGGGGCACCCTTCTGCATTCAGGCCCGAGCAATCTTCCCTTCTCAGGCCCGTAAATCGAAGCGGGTGATTGTCTGGTCTCCGTCTATGGTCTCGTGCTCACCCGTACCAAGGCCGTGGGCGACTCTTGATGTTGCCAAGGACTTCCAGGGCGGCATTCACGTCCTCGACAATCTGGAAATCGAGCATCCCGACACAGATGAAATCGGCGCCATTCTCAAAGGCAAACTTGAAGCCGTCTTTCGGCGGGATGGCCCCTCCCGCCAGCACTTTGAAAGCAATCCAGGGCTTCTTGACCGCCCGCATGAACTCGATGGTCTTCTCGGGGAACAGGTCGAATATGTTGTCGTGGAACTGGTTGTGATCCGGCATCTTCCGCGAGTCGACCGAGAACTCCACCCGGCTCTCTCGTGGATGGGCTGACCAATAGTTGTCATGATGCAGGGTCTTCACATAGAAATCCGGATCGAAGCCGGCCATCTCGCACTGGATTGGCACCTCGATCGAGTGACTGCCGATGCCAGCTAGAAACCCTTGACTCTTGATGCGATCGAGCGCTTTGCCAAGGAGATCGATGCGGCCAAGCTTGACGAAGCGTTCGGCGGCACCGCCGTTCACGTAAATGGCGTTCATTCCGTTGTCGATGGCCCTGTCGATGTCCGTCATGAGACCCTCTACGGTCCCGTCGGTTATTACGGGCTGCACAAGAAACTGCATGAAATCCCCGGGGAATACCTGGCAGATCGTCTGCATCTTTCCAGAGGTCAATTCGCGGTACCTTCTGAGTAGCGGCATCTGTCCATTGCCGAGCAGGAAAGCGTTGACTCCAGCGCGTTCGGCCAGTTCAAGCGTCTCAAAGACTTTGCGATCAGTGTTATAAGCCTTGAAGAGAGGAGAGACATAGAGCAGATCCCGCGCATGAGCTCCGCCCGCCATGAGATTGCCGCCCAGAATGACCCGGCTGATCTTGAGTTTGCCCAGGACGCCCTGGGGCAGTTGTCCCTTCAGATCTTTCAGACTCTGACTGGACAACTTTACGGTAGCCCCGGTGACGGCGTGTACCTTTTCCGAAGTGTCCTTCTGTCCACCTGTGTAGCCCAGCACTCCCAAGAGTGGTACGCCTGCCAAATTTTCGAGTGTTTCCCGCCGGGTCAGAAAGCCTGCATGTCCCTCCTGGACCTTTGCAGGCCGGGGTTCGGCTTCGGCCTTCGGTGTCTTTCCAGTGCGGCGTCGCAGGAGTCGGTCAATCCCCCACAAGGCACCTGAAGGTAAGGCCAGAAACACCGCCAGAATCAGCAGCTCGACCATGTTCTTGCCAACCAGCAGGTAATCCCCCTCCATGGGAATTCGGGGGTCCGTCTGGATCAGAGGCGACTGTGCCAAATAGTAAAGCACCAGCAGCATGCCAGAAGCACTGGCTAGACGAGTGAAGCAGCCCAGGATCAGTGCCAAGCCGATAAGGATAGGCCCCCAGATGTTCAACAGGTCCACCGTACGCAGCAGGCCTGGACTCGAGGCAAGCCAGTGGAAAACGCCCGAGCAGATCCCGCGAGACGACACCAAGTAGGGGGCTGAGGTCCAGCCTGGCGTCAGAAGCTTGGCTAGCCCCTCGTAAAAGATGTGCCCCCCCACGACGAGCCGCAAGCAAAACAGAATTATCGTCAGGGGCTCGGACAACCAAGTTAGTTCGCGACGCTCGGCACCCATCTCAGCCATTATGATTTACCTCCTCATGGAGTCAGCAATACCAAGGTCCGTCCAGTCCAGCGACAACCAGTCTCAATGTCGCATCTACAGTCGCATCGCCGCTTGCAGAGCATTGCTACAGTACGGAAGTGACGCTTGCAGAAGCGCTCCGTCCCACGACCGCAGCAATAATCTCGCCAAAACCGCTTCGGCAGGGCATATTGAACCGGCCCCGCCTCATAAGACTCAGACCTCGCACACTTGATCTCCCGGCGCGCAGTGAAATTGCCCTAGCAACCAAGGGTTACCACCGGCGTCCAGAGCTGGCAGCACGAAAAGCCCATAGGAAATGCTAGCAGAATCCCCGCCTTGCAGTCTACGCCCCCATGAAACGTGAATCCGCCGCGATCTTAGGGGCGGGTTTGCGGGATTCTCAATAACCCATTTAATGCCGGCCACTGCGTCTTTGGACGCTTTCGCTATCGTAAACAACTCGCGGCCGATGGGCAGATCCGTTCCAAGATGACGACATTTCCAAGGCACGAGCTTCGTTAAGTGGGCAGAATTAGTCCAACCTCCCGTCGTGCCGAGGAAAGAACCTCGTGCATCACAGCTTACTCTCCATCACCACTCTCATGCCGACAACCCCCTCGAACCCCCAAATACCCTCTTGCCCAACCTGCTAATCAACGCAGGAATTCACACCCTCCAACGCCCGGCGCTTGGAAGACAAAGCTCACGGCACCGTGGCCCTGCGATCTTAGTCCCCGGACCGCCCCCCCGAGAGTGGTCCTGCAACGTGAGCTGATTCTTACTTGCACGCCCTGTGATCTCCAACTTCGGGCGCGTCAGGGTTAACGTCCGGACCAAAGTATCGCAGTAGCACCAGTGGGTCCCGATTTGAATGGTTCTCGAACGTTACTCCAGCGGTCGCTGCTTCATGGCAGACAAATACCTCGTCCTCGGTCATCTGCCCGAAGCGAATCATCACGGGGCAGTCGAGGGTCAACCTGCCAATGCGGCCGTGCCCTTGCACTACGATCAACCCGTATGCACCATTGTCCTTGATTGTGACCTTCACCCCCGGCTGGAGAGATAGCTCCTTGGCGCTAAAAAGCTGACGACCTTCCACCTTGCCGTACACGACCCACCGATCCAGATAGCCTTCTGAAGCTGAGTCAGCCACCGGGATGGGTTCCAAGTAGTGGTGTTCCTTGAAATTCGGATCGGTATTAGCCGGCCAGTCGATCATGTCTACAAGAAAATCGAGATCGTGATGCTTCTCCTCCGGCACGTCCTTCACCAAGAGGTCCCACGGCACGTAGCGACCTTCGACCATCGATTGGTACATCGCGAAAACATCGCTTCCCCACTGGGGCTCATAGGTGACGAGCGACCCAGGGGCATGGAGGATGCGCGAGGGGATCAGCCAACCAGTCCCCCGTTTCAGGCGGTAGGCTTTCGAGAGATCGAGGATGCCGTTGTCGCCTTGGGTCCAGCGCTCCAGGCAACTGCGAACCTCGCCCTTGGCGGTCCCGGGCTCAAGCCCGAAGTAAGTGTGCGGGAAATTGTTATCGCAGGGATTTAATTGGGGAGGAAAGTAGTAGGCTTCGGGCTTCGCTTCCTGGCCGACTAGCTTCGCCAGGGCCGCGCTTTGGTGCAGGTGGTGTGGAATGGGCCCCAGGTTGTCGAAGAACTTGCTGAAAACCGGCCAGCGGTGGAACTCATCCCACATCTTGTGCCCGATGAGCCGCGGCCCTTCGGCCTCGATCGCATCTTTGAGAGTAAAGCGCTGGCCATCATAGACGATATAGCTCAGGCCCTCATCGGGGGTACGATTCTCGTTCATGGCCATCGTGGTCGAGGCAAGCCATCGTTCGTCGATGCCGCCGCGCTGTGCGCCGTACGCATAAAGGTCCTCAGTTGCCAGTTTCAACCGTTGGCCGGGCAGGAGAAACGATCGCGGAACCCAGGCTGGCGCCAAACGCAATATACCTTCCCCTGCTTCGATTGCGGCACGCATCGTTTGTTCGACTGACGTTTTAGGCATATTTACTCCAATTTGCCGAAGCTAATATATCGTCCGGTATTGATTTCGAAGATCTGGCAATGCGTGTTGCTATGCACGCTCGTCCCGCTGCGTGAGGCCAACTAACATCATGGGGGCGTGAACGAAATATCAGGTCAATGTTGAGTCCTCTTCACGGCAAAAAAGGAATAGACACTTACAGTCCACCGACCCGAAGTGCTTCCGGAAAAGCGCACCACTACACTTCCTGTTTGCGCCTATTGCGAGCCTGAATCGTATATCGTGCTCTCCCCGCCCGGTCAATGGCCATTTGGGGCGACGGTGTGCGCACCGGAAGTGCCTCTTCGGGTCGATGCTCCTCTAACCTAGTCGACCCGCAATGGCCAGCGTACAAAATCCCAGGATCAAGAAGCAAATGCCCCCTAGCATGAAGGCAAGGGGCTTGTGGCCGGCGCCCTTCCATTCCCCCGTCAGGAAGCCCCAGGCGTTCGAAGTTACGATAATGACGGACATGAATAGCGGCCAACCCAAAATGGGACCCAGCGAGGCCATCCGGGCCGCGGCGGCACCATAAAGAGCTATGCTCCCCATCCAAAGTAATCCCATGATTGCCCCGAGAAGCCAGTTGCCAGATGTTCCCGGGAGCGCAAAAAGACGCCAACTTCCGTTTTTGCGCCACAGATACGTGCAGTACGCCAGGTAAGGAACCAGTGAGGCGGTGACCAGAGGCGCCCAGATCAAGTTGGCCTGGCTGGCGGGGCTAACACCCAGCTGCGCCGCACGCGAGAGCAGGGGCGCCCCGAAGGCCAAGCCGAAATTGATAAGAGGTGAACCCAATCCGGCCAAGATACATATCAGCAGGCCCGTCCCAAAACTTGTCGGTCTGGCTAAAGCTTCCCGCTGGCTTCCGACTGCGCCCTGCATCTGCTTATCTTTCATCCCTCCAGCCACCGCGCATACCACAATGCCCACCAGGACAAGCGCCACGCCAGCAAGAATTGTCAGCCCCTTGCGCGTAAAGACGGTTTCAGATTGCAGGACAACCAGAGGAACAAGTGAACCAACGACCGTTGAGAGGCCAATGGCGATGGCGAAACCTAATGAGAGGCCCACGGCCGTTACCCCCAGCCCAAAGAAAATCTGGGCCAGCCCAAATCCGGCTCCAAACCCGATCAGATGCAGCAGCTGTCGCGGACCTGCATTGTGGTAAATGCTGAAAAGGTTGGATGCCGTGGCGAAAGCGAGGACCCATGGGAACAAGAACATCGCAACGATCGCCCAAACCGCCCAGATGTTCTCCCACTTCCAATTTTTCGCGTACTTCGTCGGCGTCGCGAAACTACCGTTCAGGACTCCTGCGAGCAGGCACAGGCTAATCCCTGCGAATAGATCCGACATGCAACAACCTCCGGCAGGGAGTTCTCGTCTAACGCTCGAGGTACTCGCGCCACAAATGAGCACCCCGTGGACGCTCATAATACCGCATATCAGCCGGCTATCGCTTTGTTGATTCCATTCTTGTCGGTCGCCAAAACTGCGCCCTGTTGACTCTCTCGGTGCCCTTTCACAACCTTTCTTCCGCGATCCTACAACTTCATGGCAGGATTCCACGGTCTCGCCTTGCACGACGGGAGGCCGACCTAGACCTCAGGACAACATCGGTGTCCCACCGTCGAACGATATTCCGATTGTCTTAGTTTGCGGATGGGACCGTAGATGCTCTTGCAGCGGCAGCAGGACCTGCCGCTCCCACAAGCTGACGAAGCGACGCGCACCCCCCGGGGCGCAGCCGAATGGGCACACAAATGATCCTTGACCGTTTCCGCAACCTCCAACTCAATGCCGAACTGCGACGCAATGTCAGCAGAGTGGCGCTCTAACAACATCCGGTAATCAGCCAGACCAAGGGCGCGAAACGGGATCGTCCGGTCAAGGCGCTCGATGAATTCGCGTCGAAAATAACGGGCCGGCGCCGCGCGCAGAGTCACCTCGCAGTCGTCCCCAGGGCACGTCGCAGGATTTCGGAACCCAACTGGACCGCTGGCCGCCGAGGAGTGACGCATCCTGAGACCGGAACGGCCAGGCATCACTTTTGCATCTTCTCAATCCCAGCAGGGTCAGCCAGACTTTCAACTATTTGCCTCCTCAGACGGATGCCGTCCATTACCGCCGCGACTCGCAAGATTCGTGAGCGAAGTAACCACGGGTTTGGTGCGGAAAATAGAAATTCGATCACCAGTTTCGGAGACAGGGGCTATTGGTAACTGTCAGTGCTCCGGCTAGATAGGAGAAGATATGCGGAAGGGGGGACTTGTAGCTACCTTTGCGCTGAGTGTCTTGCCCTGCATGCTTCTTGTTGTAGGTTTGTTTTTTGGGCGTGTCAAGGGGTTTGCTGACTTA
>Ga0315314_1001652_pt1 | contig 19631 bp, 15 predicted proteins | sample TDP9_MG_FD_203631 | JGI IMG/M metagenome (GOLD analysis project Ga0315314, IMG submission 203631) | Freshwater sediment microbial communities from Lake Towuti, South Sulawesi, Indonesia - TDP9 | ecosystem: Environmental > Aquatic > Freshwater > Lake > Sediment | place: Indonesia: South Sulawesi... | reverse complement strand
ACGTTCAAGAAACAGAGCAATTTGTTTTGTAAGTTTTTCGATAATGGCGTCTTTGTCCATGAAGCTTTTATCGGACAAAAACGGAGTTTTTCTTCAATTACTTCAAAAAACCGTGAACGGTTACAAAATATTCAATAGAGAATAGTCAGCAGCCAATCATTTACTCCAGGCTTCGCAGTGATAATCCAAGGTTTGCGAGCGCTTTTTTGATTTCGTTCAGGCTTGTTACGCCGAAGTTTTTAACGCCGAGAAGCTCAGCCTCTGTTTTGCGTGTCAATTCACCGATTGTGCGGACATTGAGCTTTTCCATGCACTTTCGAGAGCGCACCGACAACTGGAGGTCATCTACGGATTTATTCTTGAGTCCTTCATCCTCAATTGAGGAGACAGTGCGGTCGGAGATTTCTACCGAAGGCATCTGTTCTGCCTCCAGGGCCATCCCAAGAGACAATCCTTTTGGTTCGAGGATGGACTTGATTTCTCTAAGGGAGGTTTCGCCGAAGTTTTTATAAGATAACAGCTCCACCTCGGTGATGTTCAGGAGGTCGCCGAGCGTCTCGATTTTCATTTTTTTCAGGCAGTTTCTGCTTCGCACCGAAAGCTCAAAATCAGAGATTGGCGTTTCGAGTATCTGGCTTTTGCGTGTCTTTTTCTTTTCTTTTTCCTCGTCATAGAACATTGTTTTTGAGCTTTCGATGTCTTTTTTGAACAGGATTGCTCTTTGATGATTCGGATGATTCTCCAGGACCGTATCGACGCATTTCGCGGCCTTGTCATACTGACCGCTGTCTTCATAAAGCACAGCTAAATTCATCAGAGCATTTACATAAACCGGCGAGCTTGAAGCAATTTGCCTGTAGTAATCAATGGCGGCTTCTTCATCGCCGGACAAATCACAGCGAAAGGCCAGATGGAAAAGGGCTCTTTGATGATTCGGGGATAATTCAAGGGCTGTTTTGTAATTGTCCATTGCCTGTTCGTAAAGCCCCTGTGCTTCCTGAAGACGACCGAGTTGATAGTGGTATTCGGCGTTTATGTTCTCGAAATTTTTGCACCCCTTCAATTCTTTTTCCGCAGCCTCAAAATTTCCGGCGTGACAGTATGTGTCTGCTTTTTCCAGAGTTATATTTAAAGCGTCCGCCTGGTAATTGAGGCTTTTTTGGAGGTTTTCAATTGCCTTCTCGAATTGACGCATTCGGCGAAAAGCAAAAGCTAAGTATATGAATTTTTCTTTGCATTCATTGGCTTTTTGCAGTTTCTCAACCGCTTCGGCGTTTTTGCCTAATATAAAAAGGCCTATGCCGGCCGCCAGGCAGGCTTTTTGTCCGCCGCCGCCTATGTTTAACCCTACTTGCTCACTGAATTTTAGAAAGTTGGCCTCGCTGGAATGGACAAACTCAGAGAGCTTCTTGATTTCGTCCATCGAAGGCAACTCGTCGGCAAATAAGTTAATTTCCGGTTCTGTAATTGGCTTCATTGAAACTTCTCCCTTTTTCGTCTTAGGTATATCATATTGCATATTGCGTGCCACATCAAGCACGACCAAGCGAATTATTTTAATATGGGAATGAGGATTTGCAACAGATTTTTAGCCAACTTTTCCGTGGTGCAGCGGGGGCTCTTGCTGATTTTGGATTTTTTAACCAATCGGGCGGAAAATTTACCGTTTCAGCTTTATCAGTGCGACCCAGTCTTTGTCGGTTTCATCGGGCGGCTGGCCGATGGCGACTGAGCCGGGGGCGGTTATCTCGGCCACTGTGCCATTTTGCAGCTTTCCGCCTGTACGCGGGTTGTACCATTGTATGGTGAAGGTTGCCGAGTTATCGCCCAGGTCAAGATTTGTTGTGCCGCCGTTCGGTAGATATATGGTGTAGGTTCTGCCGGGTTCGGCAAAGCAGTAGTCGTCATTAACGGAAGTCAATTCATCATGGTAGGCCATTTCAGTGAAGGGCAAATGTTGATGGAAAAACTCTAAGGCGTATCCGGTCAAGTCCCAGAGATGGTCTCGGCTGCGCCAGTCCTCGCAATTGAGGTCATTGTGGGCGAATTTGTATCCGAAGTACCATTCGACGCCAGCCCCGCCGGCCATCAGGTTGCCCCAGAGATGTTGCTTGCGAACTTCATCGTGCCAGTAGTCGTCCTTGTCGGGCTTTACGCCGGTGTGGGCCGGGCCAATCTCGTCCAGACAAACAAACCACTGCCGGCCTGCCCCGGCGGAACGGTCGAGCCATACGAGTGTCTGGTTGTGAGTGTCGTTGGTTTGCAGAGAGGGCCCGTCAAAATATTCGTACCCCAACAGAGGATTATAGACCTCGTCATACTTGCCCGGAAAAGTATGGCAGACGATTGGATGGTCGTAGGGGTCAAGGTCTTTAATGTACCGGCAGAAGGCCTTACGCTGGTCATCGGTATTGGTATTTTCCTCGCCGAGGTTCCAGATTAAGGCGAGGTGATGAGCAAAACGAGCCACCAGCTCGCGATAATACAGCCGACGTTGTGGGCCGAGCTCACCGCCATCGAGAGCCTGGTCGTTTTCCTGCTCCTGGGTAATGATATGAAGCATCAGGCCTAATTTGTCCATATACGAGAAGACAATCTCCCACTGGTCGAGCTTGCTGCAATCGAGCCGGAATTTTTCGTCCGGCTCTGTCCAGGGCCAGACGTCTTTGCCGTCTCCGCCGTCGATATTGTAGGGGATGAAATAAACGCTGTTCATACCTTTGCCGGCTAAGTAATTTAAGGCCCCGATAATGCCCTTGCCTTTTCCGTTTTTCCAGGTCGGGTCTCCGGGCCGCCAGTCCTTTACGTGCGGCTCGTAGCTATGCAGAAATTTTCCACCTGCGGCTTCTCCTTCGCGTTCTAATTCACCGGAGTCGTATGTATCGTCGAAGTCTGCATAGCCGAGGAAGTTTTCGGGACTGTCGGCACCGCCTTTTAGGAAATACTCGCCCGTCCCGGCAAATTGCAGATAACGTTTACCAACATATTTGAGCAGCCCTTTGGCCCGGAAATCGCGCCCGTTTTTATCGCTTGGGCCTACAGTAAAGGCGCCTTTGGCTCCATCGAGAGAAGTAGCTGAGTCGGCTGTTGGGTCGTCGCTCAGTGCAACATCGTGTCCTGTGCGAAAGGAAGCGGTGTAAGTCCATTTGCCTGTTTCATCGGGCACAAAATGCACGCGCCATTTATTGCCTGCTGTCGCGCCGGTTTGGGCGGCGTCGCCGTCAGCGGCATAGTAGCCGGACACAATATATCTTTTATCTCCTTTAGCGAACGTAACGTTCAGACGATAATCGCAAAAGGGATTAGGGTCAGCCTTCTCACCTGTCTGAGGACCTGTGAAGGTCAGCGTAACCTTGTGCCATTTTTTCAGCTCGCCTGAAATAACAGGGTCTTCTGCACACAAGCCCCCGGCAGGGAAAATAAAGCAGACCGTAAATAATAAAGTTAATTTGTGCCGTTGCATTTTTCTGCTCCTCAAAAAATAGCGGTTGAATTATGTTTGGGTATTTTATAAGGAGGGTAGGGACATTTTTCAACAGTTTTTTTGAGCCAAAGATTTTTCATTCCGGCAGGGTGGGACTTGCCCCACCACAATATAATTGGTGGGCTAAAGCCCACCCTACAACTGGACTAATTTTGTTTCTGAATTCAAATTCAAAACAAATCCGCCAATTCAAAGAATTTGCTGGTATCAGCTTTTAGGGACACCAAAGGCAATAAAGGGCGTTTGGGAGTCCCGTTATTATAGTGTAATTTCACTGTCAAAATGTGCGCAAAAAATGACCCTGCATTCAAAAAATTAAAAAATAAAATGCAGAGCCGGGTCATTGCAAGGCCAGCAATGGCAGGGGCAACCTCAGAATCACCAGGATTGTTTATTACCCGAATGCAGAACTTCTAAGAGCTGTTTTCACGGCTCGATTCACGATTCACTAAACGCTATGCAATACGTGTTGACCTTGTCGGGCGATTTGTGTATTATTATACATAATGCCAAATCGGTCAGAATTATGGGGATAATCGGTTAATAATGTAGAGGAAATATACTATGTATAAAATCTTTATGCTAATAGCCGTACCTGCCCTGGTAATCGGATGGATAGCATACGCAATATGGATACGCAAAGTTTGTGAGGAAGAGAAAGAGCAGCCAAAACAAGAATCACAACGTCTTAAGAAGACCAAGAGCGAAATCGCCGAGTGGGCACAAAAAATGGCACAGTTCAAAAAACCAGAACCCAAGAAGACGTACGACCAGGATGAGCAAAACAAACCAGAGGAATTAACCGGCAGCGATGACCGATAACTGCCAGGAGAAGAAATGGCCAAGCAATTTCTAACGGAAGATTTCTTATTGCAGAGCGAAACTGCCAAGACTCTCTACCACGAGCACGCAAAGAAGATGCCCATCTATGACTATCACTGTCACCTGCCTGCCGACCAAATCGCCGCCGACCACCGGTTCGAGAACCTTACGCAGGCCTGGCTCTACGGAGACCATTACAAATGGCGGGCAATGAGGACCAACGGGATAGCGGAAAAATATATCACCGGCAATGCAGGTGATTATGAGAAGTTCGAGAAATGGGCACAAACCGTTCCGTACTGTATCCGAAATCCGCTCTATCACTGGACGGCTCTGGAGCTGAAAAACCCCTTCGGCGTAAAAGACAAACTATTAGGCCCCGAGACCGCAAAGGAAATTTACGAGACCTGCAGTGAGATGCTAAGGACGCCGGAATTTAGCGTCCGCAATTTAATGCGTAAAGCAAACGTCAAGTTAGTCTGCACAACCGAAGGGCCGCTCGACTCATTAGAGCATCATAAGAAAATTCGAGCCGACGGCTTTGAAATCAAAGTGCACACCGCCTTTCGGCCCGACAAGGCAATGGCCGTTGAGGATATTACAGACCTGAACGTATTTATCGACAAGCTCGAAGCAATCTGCGATATGGAAATGGCCGATTTCCACCTGTATATCGAGGCACTCCGTAAACGCCATGATTATTTCCACGAAAACGGCTGTCGGCTCTCCGACCATGGATTGGAAACCGCTTACGCCGAGGATTATACCGAGAAAGAAATCGAAAAAATATTCGACAGGATAAGGTTGGGCAAAGATTTGGATTTATCTCAGCGCCTCAAATTTAAATCAGCGATGATGATTGAATTCGCCCTGATGGACTACGAATCGGGCTGGGTTCAGCAGCTCCACTTGGGGGCGCTAAGAAATAACAGTACGCGGATGTTCAAAGCCATCGGCCCGGATATCGGATGCGATTCGATGGGAGATTTCGAGATGGCCAGACCGCTTTCAAAATTTCTCGACCGGCTGGATATGGACAACAAACTGCCCAAAACGATTATCTACAACCTAAATCCGAGAAACAACGCCTTGTGTGCGACAATGGTCGGTAACTTTCAGGACGGCTCAGTGCCCGGCAAGATGCAATACGGCTCGGCGTGGTGGTTCCTCGACCAAAAAGACGGTATGGAAGAACAAATGAACGTGCTTTCAAATATGGGTCTGCTGAGCCGATTTGTCGGAATGCTGACGGATTCGCGAAGCTTCCTGTCATATCCAAGGCACGAATATTTCCGCAGAATACTTTGCAATATGCTCGGCAGCGACCTCGAAGCAGGCCTGCTGCCGAACGATATTGACCTGCTGGGAAAAATGGTCGAGGATATCTGCTTCAACAACGCTAAAAACTATTTCCCGATGGAACTGGATTATTGACTATTGACCATTGATTATTGTATATTGAATTTTTAGTTTCAACAGACAATAGAAAATAGTCAATTGAAATGGGTCGGTGCCCGAGTGGTTAAAGGGGACGGGCTGTAAACCCGTTGGCGTAAGCCTACGTAGGTTCGACTCCTACCCGGCCCATTGCTTTTTTTTGAGGGTGTCAACTGCCAACGACATAGACTATTCGTAATCCCCGCTCAAGGCTCTCTTATGCTTCCAACAAAAGAAGATGATTTCTTTCGCCTATTCTGCAAGAAAAAGTAACAAAACAGCGCCTTTGTGTGTTATATTTGTTAAGCGGGTTTATCGGTAGAATGAAACATTGTTGTTTTTGAATATGTTTAGATATTCCGATTAGAAATCCAACGAAAGGAAGCTAAAATGAAGGAAAGTGAGAGAATTTCGGACTTCGGCGAAATCAGTCGAGCTGCGCGCAAGCAGTTTTCAGTATCGTTTCTATACTTTCTACTTGCAGCAAGTTGTGCGGACGCATCTTTGGCGCCGGTGAATAATAAGGCCAACGATGAAAAGGTTATTTACCAGGCCATTGAGATATTTCCTCTTGTTAGGCAGCATGTACACGGCTCGACGATAGTTGAGCTGCCAAACGGCGACCTTCTGGCGGCCTGGTTTCAAGGCTCCGGTGAACGTCAGGCCGATGACGTAGCGATTATGGGGGCAAGGCTCCGAGCTGGTGAGCAAAAGTGGAGCGAGCCGTTCGTGATGGCGGATGTGCCCGGATTTCCGGATATCAATCCGATTTTGTTTATCGACCCTCAGGACAGGCTGTGGCTGATGTGGTACACGGTGATAGCAAACCAGTGGGAGACTTCCCTGCCCAAATACCGGATTAGCGAAGACTATATGAAGCAGGATGGGCCGCCAAAGTGGTCCTGGCAGGATGTTTTATATGTTAAACCCGGTGACCCGGCCGAGCGAGGCATACAACCAAACGACCGCTTTGTAAAATCTGTTGAAAGACAAATTGAGGAATATAGAAAATATCTTTCCGAAAGCACTCAGGTATCAGAGGAAACAACTCGCAAGATGTTAGACAGATGGGGGGCGGATTTGCTGGCCAAGGCGCGAGGCGAAAATATGATTCGGAAAGGTCAGCTACGTGACGCTGAGGGCCGATACACAGAACAGCAGCTCGGTTATGCGTATTTCAGGCGAATGGGCTGGCAGACCAAAAACAAAGCTGTCATCGTTGATGAGAACCGAATAATAATTCCGCTTTACTCGGACGGATTCAGCTTCTCGTTAATGGCCATAACGGACGACGGCGGTAATAGCTGGCAGTTCAGTGAGCCGCTGGTGGGAGCGGGAAACATACAGCCGAGCATCGCAAAGAAAAGCGATGGGACATTAGTCGCCTATATGCGTGACAACGGCCCTGCACCTAAGCGACTTCACATAAGCACCTCCAGTGACAAGGGCCTGACGTGGAGCCCGGTGAGGGATTGCGAATTACCTAATCCGGGTTCGGGCGCCGACCTTGTTACGCTGCGAAACGGCCACTGGGTCCTGGCATATAACGATACGGAAGACGGCAGGCACAGTCTGGCGGTCTCGATTTCAACCGATGAAGATAAGACCTGGGAATATACACGTCAGCTTGAACGGGATACGCGGGACAGGCAAATCGCGACCAGCAGCGCTTATCCATCTATTATCCAGGGTTGTGACGATACTTTGCACGTGGTCTATAGTTACCATCATAATGACCGAGGAGGCGCCCCGAATAAAACTATCAAATATGTAAAGTTTAACGAAGCGTGGGTCAGGCAAAGATAAACTTTTAGAACACGACAGAAGGCAGGAGTAAATCGATGAGACGGCGAGAGTTCATTAAAAACACCACGTTCGGAGTGGCAGCGTGTATGATGGGCGAGCGGCTCTGGAGATGATATTGGCGGTATATGAATCACACCGGCTGAACGCACCGGTTGAGCTTCCGCTGAAGAACCGCAGGCATCCATTACCCTCCTTGTCTTCTGTCGAAGACAGAAAAGGGGGCTGAGCAGGTTTCGCGAATCAAGGAAATGGAAATTGGCTATATTAGCCTTTTATTTGTACAAGGTGTTTGAATGAAAAAAGAAGTAAAATTGAGTAAAGCAAAATGGCTGGTTGAGCTGCCTTTGATTAAAGAATGCCCTGGCCATCTCGAATGCCAGGTTGTTCACACCTTCGAGATGCAAACGCACGACTTGCTGATTTGCGAAGTCCTGCGGGCTGTGGCTGATTCCGACCTATTCGATGACGGCTGGATTCCTGAAAAATTCCATACCTTACATTACCTCTATGGCAACAAATACGGCCTGCTGCAGCGCACAGTTAAGGCTGTTCGTGCTACGCAGCGATTCCACCCTCTGTAGCAGAGCTACTGCGGAGGAAAAGTCGAGGAGCAGCAAAGCAAAAGATTGCAATGACGCTGGACAACCGCTATAATTTTTATATTCGGCTTTAAAGTATGTATTGACCGGCCTTACTTATTGGCGGGTAACGAAATATAATCAAAAAATTAACGGAGCGAAAAATTATGGTAAATGTAGTATCTACTCAATCGGCAGAACTGCAGAAACATTATGCAAAACCTACAGGCGAGCACATTTCCTTAGGCAGGGTTCTACGAGCTGTGCTATTTGGTGTTCCCTTTGCCATCTTTGCACTTATTCTCTACCTTGCTGCGGCCAACCGGACAGTGCAGGAAATAACAGCTATAATCACCGGTGCAATCGTTGGTGTTTTGTGGTACACCATTGTTAGCGGAATACGGATTGCTGCTCAGTGGGAGCAAGGCGTAGTGTTGCGTTTGGGAAATTTCAAGGCTGTGCGTGGCCCGGGTCTTTTTTATGTTATCCCCATCATTGAGTATGTGCGGTTTATCGACACGCGGATTCTGGTCTTTAACATTCCGCACCAGAAGGTAATCACACGCGACAATGTGCCCGCCGAGATTGATGGGGCGCTATTCTTTATGGTAAAAGACCCGGAAAAAGCCGTCATTCGTATTCAGGACTTTCGCTTCGCCATTGCCCAGTACTCACAGGCGGCACTACGCGACGTGGTAGGCGGGCTGACGTTAGATGAGTTACTCTCTGAGCGTCAGCAGGTTCAGACGCATATAGGTGAAAACGTCGAGGAGCGAATCAAAGACTGGGGACTGCACGTCGATTCAATCCGCTTGCAGGATATTGAGCTTCCCGAAGACCTAAAACGTGTTATGTCGCGCCAGGCCTCTGCCGAGCGAGAAAAACGTGCCACAATCACCAAGGCCGAGGGCGATAAACTGGCCGCAGTAAATTTAGCACAGGCAGCTAACATTATGAAGGAAAACGCCTTAGCAATACAACTGCGCACTCTCCAGACTATCGATGGGCTTGGTGCCAGCCCTTCAAACACGGTTGTGCTTTTCCCGGTCGAGCTTGGAAACCTCCTGAAAGTGCTTGGTGGGCCGGCAGAAAAGAAGTAACCGGCAAAATAGGTCTTATTTGCAATAGTGTGCCTTTGATATAGTTCATAAAACAACGCAGTTTAACAAATGGAAGCAAACGATGTCAGAGAAGTTGAATCGCCGCAAATTTTTGCAGAAATCTTTCATTGTATCGGCAGGTGCAGCATTGGGATTAAGTTTTGAAGAAAAAGCTCTCCTGGCAAAATTAGCAGAGCAGCCCGATGAAAAAACGCCCGGGCAATCCGTTGGCGGTTTGCCGATGGGCAAAATCGGCAATATTAAGATTAGCAGATTAATCGTTGGCGGCAACCTTATCAGCGGATTCGCCCACAGCAGGGACCTGATTTACGTATCTTCATTGCTCAGACAGTATTTCACCGACAAGAAAGTAATGGAGACCTTCGAGATATGCGAAGAATGTGGAATCAATACCGCGATACTGCGGCTCGATGACCACTGCATAAGGATTATGGACAAATACTGGAACGAAAGGGGCGGCAAGCTGCAGTGGATAGCCCAGGTCAGAATGACTCCGGAAGACCCGACAGGTGAGGCAAATATGGCCATAGATAAGGGAGCTGTCGGAGTCTTCGTGCACGGCGGTATCGCAGATGAATTTGTCAAAAATGGCCTTGTGGAACCTCTCGCAAAGGCCGTCGAATTTATCAAGCAAAAGGGCGTCCTTGCAGGTATTGGCGGACACAGCGTGGAAGTGCCGATGGCGTGCGAAGAAGCAGGAATAAATGTCGATTTTTATATGAAGACCTTGCACAGCCATAATTACTGGTCTGCCAATGGACAGCCGGAGAATGACAATATCTGGTCAAAGACACCGGAAAAAACTATTGAATTTATGAAGGAGGTGGGAAAGCCCTGGATAGCTTATAAAGTTATGGCTGCAGGCGCCATCCATCCAAAAGACGCCTTCAAGTACGCATACGAAAACGGCGCCGACTTTATCTGTGCGGGGATGTTTGATTTTCAGGTCAGAGAGGATGTAATTATAGCCAGGGACATTTTATCAGGCAAATTGAACAGACAACGCCCTTGGAGAGCATAAAAAAAAGCTCCAAACCCTTTTTTTCGTGTTTGATATTCTCTATTGGCCTTTAATCCAGGTAATTAATGTCTTATCAAACATAGAGTTTGTTCTTCAAGCACTGGGAAACTACCGCTCGTGCGTTTAGAATTTTCTGAGAACATCCCTTATTCCTTGCCGGTATCCCCAATCGGGGGGACAATGCCGAGCTGTTGCAGCATACCCAGAGCATCCCAGTTACTCCAGGATTCCTGGATCTTGCCGCCAGAGAAGCGGTCGATGGTGATCCCTGTTCCCGTACACTGCTTACCTGTAGGAGATATCCCCATAAGCTCCCCTTTGTGTGTGCCGGTAACTGTCCAGCGGATTACTACCTTGTCCCCTTGGGCAATTTCATCCTCAATAGTAAAATGGATGTCAGGGAAGGCGGTGCGGTACATTGTGACGTACTGTTTGTATTCCTCGAGGGTGTGAATGTCCGGACTGCCGGGCATGTGGGCGACACCGACGGCGGTGGAAATCTCGTCTACTGTGTTCAGATTCCCTTTGTTCCAGACCTCCATAAAATCACGGCGGGCGATGGCCTTGTTTTCTTCCAGATTAGCTGTTGAGGAAGGTCTGCAGCCGGGACAAGCAAGCCCCAGTACAATCAGACAAATTAATAACACCATATAAACACGTTTCATTTTTTTACCTCCAAATAAAATAAACAAACCATAAAACTTCATCGCTTCTTCTTTATACTAAAACTTTTTCACATACTCGAGGAATTTTTTGGCCGTTCTGTCCAGATTCTCGATGTCACCTCCGCCCTCTAATACCTCACACATCTCATATGCGATATATCCCTGATAGCCGATTTCCCTGAGCGTATTGAAGAATGTTTCGTAATCAATAAAGCCTTCTCCCATCGGGACTGCCCGAATTAAAGTCTCCTGCTGCTGAAAGTTGGTCAAGGTGCTGTCATAATGATAGCGAGGCAGGCGTACATAGTCGGCGGCGGTGGTGTGAACTATAAAGGGTTTCATCTTCAAAACGGCGGCCCTGATTTGCCCGGAGCTCAAGCCCTCCAGAGTCGGAGACCAGGCGTCAAAAGCAGCTTTAACATTCGGCAGATTAACTTCTTTGAGCAGCCAGTACATCATATCGTGATGAGCTCCAATATCGTGATGATTTTGCACGGCAAGCGTAACGCCATACTGGGCTGCTTTTTGGCCGGCAAGCCTTAATCCTTCGACAACCAAAGCATATTGTTTGTCAAATGGTATGCCGGGGCGTTCGTAGCCGGTGAATATCCGCACCATATCGGTTCCCAAATCACTGGCCAATTTGGCAAGTTCTCCGACATAACAAGCCTGGATTTCCACATTGGGGATTCCTGCTTTATCGACACCCGCCGTAAAATCCGTATATCCGGCCAGGCAGACCAATTCAAGGCCGAGCTCCTCGATTTTGCGCCGCAAGGCTTTTCGAGCAGTCTCATCGTAATCCAAAAGGGAGACGTGGGGCCTTTTAGCCACCAGCATCACCCCATCGAAGCCAAGCTGCTTTGCTTTGTTCAGAAACTCATCGACACTTAGCTTAGCCTGTCCTCGCCAAAAACCGGCATAGCTGACAGAATGCAGACAAGTCTTTACCTTAAAATCCTTCGGGCTGCCGGTCGGGGTCTTTTGCGAAAACGCACTTTGAGAAAAGAACAGCAATACAATCATCAAAACAAGACAAAACTTACGCATGGCTAAATTCCTTTCACATGCATCCAATAAAATCGATTGATCCGTTTCTGACAGGCGGACTGTTTGCTTGGCACCATTTCCTTTATGAGCTTTGCTCTTTATCTTTTAGTGTTACTCATCGAAAACCCTTACAAAAGCTCCAATATGGTTCTGCCAATCATATTGAACTATTTTCCTCCTGCTAAAAGCTTCTTGAAGCGTGGATGGTCGCGCAGCGGGGCCCAAGCCGGCTCAAGTCGCAGTAAGGGAATCGATAGTTCACCAGGTTTAGACAGCAGAAGTTCAATCTGGTCGATGGCGAGGTCAAATTCGCCAACCATCACATATATCCGGGCTAAATCCCAGGCTCGAACATAGCCTCGCATGGCCTCCTTGGTTATAGGAAGCAAATTAACCCCTATCTTTCCTTCTCGGATCGCATCTTCCCTGCGCCCCAGACCTGCGTAGGCGATGCCGAGGGTACTGTGGAGACGCGCATCGTCGGGCTGTTGCTGGATTTTGGCTTCGAGGATGTTTCGACCCTCGTCGTAACATTTCTTCGCCAGCTCATTTTCGTTCATGTACCCATAGATGCTTGCATATCGTATAGCCCTGGGGATAAAGAAAAACTGGCTATCAATATCTTCTGATTTCAAAGAGAGCCGGTCCAAAGCCGTCTGATAGTTCCCCTCATACACATCGAGAGTAATCAGCAAATTGACAATCGAAGATTCTTCTGGTGACCTAATGTTCTTCAACGCATCCTCTACGACTGCCCGTGCCTTCCCGATGCTGCCTTCCCAGTACAGGTATAGCCAGGCCTTCTCAGTATATGGCGCCGGCAGATCGGGAGCCAGTGAGATAGCCTTGTTAAAATAGCGCAATGCTTCCGGATAGTTGCGCATCCACATAAACGTACCCCCGAGCTCATCGGTTACAAAGGTAGATAGAGGGTCAAGCTCGGAAGCTCTCTTGATATTGGCCAGCGCCTCCTCGAATTTTCCCTGTCGCCTTTGAACAAAACCGATATAACTCAGCAGATCGCTGTTATTTGGCTGGCTTTTCCGGGCGATTGCGAACTCCTCCAGAGCACGGTCCCAATCCGAATGGCCATGGTAGTAATAATGTCCCAAAGCCAGATGTGTTTCTGGTGAGTCAGGAGCGATCTGTAAGGCTCTATCCACGGCCTTCTTTGCCATCCCAAGGCGCTGTTCGGTTCGATCATAATAGAACCAATACATATTGGCATGAACCTCTGAGAGCCGGGCGTAGGCTAAAGCAAATGTGGGGTCCAGCTCGACCGCACTCTCATACATCTGGATGGCCTTGAAGTCATTTTCGAGGTCACTTCGGTGCCGGTATTCGTTGCCACGCAGGTAGTACTCATAGGCCTCCATATTTTCTGTTGGCTTGGACTGAAGTTCCCGCTGTTCACGTTCAGCCAGAGCAATATTCAGTGCCTGGGCCACCCGCTCCGCCAGGTCGGACTGTACCCGAAAAACTTCGCTCATATCATTATCGTAGGTTTGTGCCCACACGTGTGTGTCGTTGGAAGCCTTGATAAGCTGAGGCAGTACTCGCACCCGGCTCGTTGGATCTGAGGGCCGCTCACGCTGGACCGTGCCTTCCAGAATGTAATCAACCCGCAGATCATTAGCTATCTGCTGTGCACTTTTTTCTCTTTTCTTATACTGCATTGCACTTTGACGTGAGATGACACCCAGCCCATGAATGTTAGCCAAACGAGCGGTGATAGCATCAGTAATGCCGGCGGCAAAATACTCGTCCTCAGCAGACCCCAGATTCTCAAACGGCAGAACCACCAGCCGGATTTCCTTTGAAGAAGGCGGAATTTGCTTTTTTGAAATAAACCATACAGCGATACCGAATAGAACAATGATGACAGCCGCACTGATAATCATCGCCGTTCTTTGTAACTTCGCTCGAATGGTCACCGGTGGTGCGACCGCCAGTTTGCTCAGCGTTTCGTGGATTTCAATGATTGCATCTCTGATGTGTTGAAGCCGTCGCTGTGGTTCCTTCTCCAGACAACGGCGCACCAGAACCTTAATATTTGCCGTAGTGGCTTGGGGCAGAGCCTGCCAGTCGGGCTCTGTTTGCAGAACATTGGCCAGCGTGTCGGAAACCGTTCCGCCTTTGAAGGGGACCTTGCCGGTAAGCATCTCGTATAGGATACAGCCGAAAGACCAGATGTCGCTGCGCTTATCGGTGGTTTTGCCGCGGGCCTGTTCCGGACTCATATAATCAGGTGTGCCGATTAACCGACCCGGTTCGGTGATAGTGGTTTGCTGGTCTAAAGTTTCACCGCCGACTGCCTTGGCTAAGCCGAAGTCCAGGACCTTTACCTTGCCTTCCGGCGTTATCTTGATATTGCCGGGTTTCAGATCGCGGTGAATCACATCATGCTCGTGCGCTGCTGCCACTGCCTCAGCTATCTGAAGGGCAATTGATAACGCCTCCTCCAGATTAAGTGGCTTCTTCGCTATCCGCTGGGCCAGTGTTTGGCCGGGAACGTATTCGAGAATAAGGTAGCCGACGCCCTCGGCTTCTTCCAGTTCCTCGTAGATAGTGGCGATGTTCGGGTGATTCAACGATGCCAAAAGTTGGGCCTCACGTTTCCATCGTTTCCGGACCAGCGGATTACTCATCACCTCTCCCGGCAGGCTCTTGATTGCGACCGGCCGGTCGAGCTTTGTGTCGTGGGCTAAGTAAACCACCCCAACTGCCCCGCGGCCCAGCTCCCGCTCGATACGAAACGGACCTATCTGGCTGCCCGGTCTTTTTATCGAGCCGTCGAAATTGGCCGTGGGGATGTCATCTTCCTTACCTGGCCGTTTATTGATTTTTTCCTCAGCGTCGCTCATTAGCAGCCCTCACTACGAATGCCCGCTGCATCCGCAGCTTTACCAGAAAAGGCTTTTATACAATGACAAAACTTTGAAACAATCCTAAAAACGGCTTGACTGTGCTGCAAATGGCTAATACTATATCGGTAAATTAGTACTATGTCAAGGCGATTGTGGACTTTATTATCGCATACGTCAATGTTCATCGAAAGGAGCTACAATGGCTTCTATCATTGTAATGACAGGACCTCAACAAGGCGACTATTATCCACTCGGCCATCGGACAAATGTGATTGGCCGGGATGAGGCCCTTCCAATCCAGATTCTTGATGAGCACATCTCCCGCAAGCATATGAAGATTCTTTTCGATAAAGACAAAGATAAATATTACGCGGTCGATATGGGCAGCAAGCACGGTGTCCTCATCAATGGTATGAAAATCAGTAACGAGACAGCGCTGAACAACGAGGACTGCATTACCATCGGGAAGACCAGCCTCTTATTTACGATAAAGGACTTCACCGACCGTGAGAGTGCGCTATCCCACTTCAAGAAAGTCGGTGAGCGAATCCGTCCTACAATGATTGATTGAGATATTCGGCAGTGAAAAATGCTACTCTGCGTAGTAGCGCGTTACGTAGCACAAGATTATTCTTCTTTTTTGGGCTTCAGGAGACCTTTAAGACCTTCGGTAATTCCTTTGCCTACCTCTTCTGTGCTTTTGATAATTTCCTGGCCAATGCCCTCTCGACCTTCTATGATGCCCTTGCTCAGGTCTATAGTTTTGCCCAGAGTTGAGGTTATTGAATCTACTATCTCTTTTGGCAGGACACCAACGCCCTGTTCGGCCACGCCATTTGCAATGGCTAATAAAATCCTGCCCGACAAAGCAGCCGTGTCCAGCTTGTTGTCACCACCTAAGTTTGTCATCCTGATAGGAGAAAGGTTCAACGTAACGGTGTCGGCCTTTCCGGGAACCGGCAGCAGCTTCACTCGAACCGTAACATCGGAAATCTCAAGATTGTCTATATGCAGTTTTTTCCCCGATGTTTCAGGTTCGCCTTTGTCTTTTGTGCCACCGGATATCGCTTTTATTACATCCTGGAGGTTGTTGCCGGAAATGCCCCGCTGCTCAAGAACGACATCCATCCCGTCGAGTTTGATTTCTCTTATATTAACAACATCGCTTAACAGTGATTTTACATCAACCTCGATTTCAGCGTTTTTCAAATCGAGCAGCTTGTCGTGCTGGTAACCCGGCGGATTGTTAATCAAAAGATTTTGCAAGGCGAGCTTTCCGCTCATAATAGAAAGGTCAACGTTACTTACGGTTACTGCGACATTTAGGGTTTTAGTTGCTGCGGTCTCAATCCCCAGCCTTACAGCACGGTCGGCGAAGAGATTAACGGCCACCACAGCGACAACAATTAAAATCAGAATTGCCAGCAGGATAATCCGCAGGGCTTTGAGCGTCTTTTTCATCTTTCAAGCCTTTCAAATATTCCGTTCCGTCATTGCCGCACAGCGGCAATGCCAGACCGATTTAAATACTCTCGCGGATAATTTTTGCGCCAAGAGGATTTAGTTTTTCTTCGATTTTCTCGTATCCGCGGTCGATGTGATAGACCCTGCTGACAATAGTAGTTCCCTCGGCAGCCAGGCCGGCTAAAACCAGCGCTGCCGAGGCCCGCAGGTCCGAGGCCATCACGGGGGCGGCTATCAATTTCTTTACGCCGGCTACAATAACAACCGGCCCTTCCTTGCGCAGATTTGCAGCCATCCGGTTTAACTCTGCAACGTGCATAAACCTGTCGGGAAAGACCTTTTCGATTATGACGCTATTGCCATCGGTAAGTGACAAAAGAGCCATAAACTGGGCCTGCAAATCGGTGGGGAAACCGGGATACGGCTGAGTGGTAATATCGGCAGGTCTGATGGGGCCTGTGCGGGCAACAACACAACCATCACCTTCGGCATCGACGGTTACGCCGATATCTCTTAATCTGTCAACGACAGCCATCATATCATTGAGGCGGCAGTTTTGCAGGCGCAGCTCGCTTGCGGTTATGGCAGCGGCGGCCATAAAGGTTCCGGCCTCGATTCTGTCCGGAATTACCTTAAACTCAACAGGCTGCAACCCTTCAACCCCATCGATAATCAAACGAGGTGAGCCGATACCTGTTATTCTCGCGCCCATTTTGTTCAAACAGTCTGCCAAGTCCGCTATTTCCGGCTCACATGCAGCCGATTCGATAACAGTACGACCTTTGGCTAAAGTTGCAGCCATCATCACATTTGCGGTGCCCAGGACGGTCGAGCCGAATGGCCCACCCATAAAAATATCTTTTCCCCTCAAACCACTCGGCGCTTCGGCAACGATATATCCATTTTTAAGATGGATTTGTGCGCCAAGCTCCTGCAGACCCCGCAGGTGAAGGTTGACCGGTCTGTCACCGATTGCACATCCACCTGGCATTGAAACCTCCGCTCTGCCGCAGCGGGCGAGCAACGGGCCAAGTATGCAAATACCCGCTCGCATCTTGCGGACAATCTCATATTCACCGACCGGATTATCAATTACCGTGGAGTCTATACATAAATCACCGTCCGGCTGCCGCGTGAGCTTACAGCCCAACCGGGTGAGCAATTGGCCACATAGAGAAATATCAGAAAGCTGCGGCACGGCTTTAAGAGACGACCTGCCGGGTGCTAAAATGGTAGCAGCCATAATCGGCAGGGAAGCGTTTTTTGAGCCGTTTATCCTGACACTGCCGGAAAGCCGAACCGGCCCTTCGATGTGAAATATGTCCATAATTTATTGACTATTTACTATTGACTATTTACTATCGAAAGTGCCTAAAGTGAGCTAAAGATTCAGATTATCAGCGTATCAGGATATCAGGTAGTGGACATCAGGTTATCAGTCCGGAAGGACTCCTTTCGGAGAACATCAGGTTTTTTCCTTGATGCCTTGCTCTACTGGTATCCTACAACCTGATTTACTGTTTTACTGATATTCATAACTTTATGCACTTTTAACTTTAGGCACTTTAGTATGTCAATATACAATTGTCAATAACCAATGGAAAATAGTCAATGGAATTCTCTGATACCATAACTGTATCGTATCTTATTTGCCTTGCGGGGCTTATATTATTCGCCCGCTGGCTGCTCAAAACATCTCTGGGCAGAAAGGCGTTGGCCGATTCTGTGCCCCGACGAAATAATATGCCTGTTTATCTGCCCTTCGTGCCGTTGTTTATCTGCTTCGGGACCGTTTCTCTGATAACATCAATCACTAAAAGTCTGTTTGGTGATTTGCACGGCTGGCAAAACAATTTTTTGGGCAATCTGATTCTGTGCATCAGTGAGCTGATGGCAATAGTGTTAATTATCTTTCTGGCCAGAGTCCACTTCGCCCGGCGATTAAAAGGTTTCGGGCTGAATGTGAAAACGATTGTAAAGGATTTTTTCGCCGCTTTTGTAAATTTGCTCACAGTCTGGCCGCTCATAACGGCAACGATAATACTAACGATGTTCTTCGGCAAGCACATTTGGGGGCAGGAATATGAAATCCAACAACATCAGCAGCTCAAACTGATTGCGGAATATCCGCAATTGCCGCTTCGAATAATGATTTTTTTTGTCGCTGTTGTAATAGCATCTTTGTTCGAGGAGATGGTGTTTCGAGGGCTTTTCCAAACAACGATACGCTCATACTTCGAGTCCCGTCTGGCCGCCGGACAGGCTTGCTTCCGGTCGCCTATGCCGCACCAACTGAACTCTGCACCAATTGTCTCCGAACAGGCCAGATACGAACCGTTCGATAGAACAGGGATTTCTCGAAAGGACAATTGTTGCGGGGGCCCGTTTGTGCCTTCCGACAAGCCCCCGATTGCGACTGTCGGGGGCAAGATTTCGCAGACCGATGCTGTTACAATTGGTGTGGCACTCGCCGCGATGCGTCCCGCTCCTCGAAAAGGGGACGCGATGCGTCGTAGCGGGATGGAACGATACGGGGCGTGGGCTGCAATTCTAATTAGCTCCGGGTTATTCGCAGCCACGCACGCAGAGACCAGCCATTGGCCGGCAATGTTTGTGTTAGGTCTAAGTTTAGGCTACGCGTATGAAAAGAGCGGCTCTTTATTTCGGCCTATTTTTATCCACTCGCTTTTTAACGCAGTAAGTATATTGGCAGCTCTGAAGTAAACTACTACTTCCTGAAAGCAGCGGCTTGCCCCCAACAGTTACAATCGGGGGCTTGTAAGAAAAACTGTAGGCCCGCTAAAGACAAGAAAATTCGAAGCAATCCACAGTCCTAAGGACTCCTTTCGGAGGATACCTTGCGGTGGAAATCCGATAATGTTCGCAATCCTGCTCTTTCCTCATCAGTTTTCTCCACCCTGTCTCGGCGCGTCTCTCGGCGCAGCCAAGCCACGACGGGTGGGAAGTTAAGCCAGTCAAATTCACCGAAAAATCTGTTGAGCAGACCGGATTAGACGTTTTGGACAGCGTTTTTTGGCTTTTGATTTGAGAATGGGGATGCGGTATGATGATATACCGGTACGTTTGAAAGTTGGTTAATGTGGACGGTAAGGAAAACTCATTATGAAAAGAATAGTGTGTTTAATATTGGCTGTTTCGATTGCGTGTTCGGGTTGTGAAGTTAAAGAATCTAAGCTACCTCGAGTAAATTTTTAGACAATGGGTCACGAAAGCGAAGTGTCAAATCGCTCTGTGGATTACTATTAAGTTCGTCGAAAACTTCGGCAATAGCCTGACGTAAAGAACTGGCATTACC
>Ga0315314_1001651_pt1 | contig 19638 bp, 16 predicted proteins | sample TDP9_MG_FD_203631 | JGI IMG/M metagenome (GOLD analysis project Ga0315314, IMG submission 203631) | Freshwater sediment microbial communities from Lake Towuti, South Sulawesi, Indonesia - TDP9 | ecosystem: Environmental > Aquatic > Freshwater > Lake > Sediment | place: Indonesia: South Sulawesi... | reverse complement strand
TGGCTATGTGCCTTTTAAGGGCAAACACCTTTTTGCTAATCGCCTTGCTGGAAGGTTTTGTCATTGCTTCTTCTTCGACTTTTTCAATGATCCCTCTTAGCGCCATCATTACTTCCACGTTGCAATTTGCGGTTTCACGCGCCACTTCACAAGCTACAAAAGATGGGCTTGTTTCTTTAGCTTCTGATATAGAGTCTTGTAAAGTCTGGATTGCGTATTCAATAGGCTTTGATGAACCCTTGTTTCTGACTGTTAAAAGCATTTTTTCTTTTACAGCCAAGTAGATCGGATATATTTTCAATTCATTTTGAATAGCGGCGACTGAAATGGAAAGAAGTGTGCAATCATTATGTTTTTTATAACGTGGATATGTTTTACCTTCTCTTATATCCTCAAGAATTTTGGGTTCATTACAGAACAACTCTGATATGATTTCAAATTCTTTTGAGCTTGGTTCGATACAGTCTATCCACAGCCAGTCCGTGTCTTTTTCAATCATCTTCAATTCATTGAGAGAATGCAAGTCACTTGGCCATACCGATTTTGCCTTTACAGCATAAACCCACATAACTGTTAAACCACTTCTTACAATGCGTAAATGGCAATTAAAGGAGCAAACACGGAAGCTACAAGAGACATGACTGTAATCATTGTGTTAAGCGAGGGACCAGCCGTGTCCTTGAACGGGTCTCCGACAGTATCGCCTACAACAGCGGCCTTGTGTGCTTCTGAGCCTTCGCCGCCGAAGCCTCCTGCCTCGATGAATTTTTTGGCGTTGTCCCATGTGCCACCAGAGTTAGCCATGAACAATGCGAAGATTATGCCCGTGATTATGCTGCCTGCGAGGAAGCCGCCAAGCGCTTCCTTGCCCAGAATGAAGCCTACAGCTAAGGGGGCAACAATTGCCAAGATGCATGGGAGCAAGAGTTCTTTTAGAGCGCCCTTAGCCGCTATGTCAACACATCTGGCATAGTCTGGTTTGCTTTTTCCCTCCATTAAACCTGGGATTTCCTTGAACTGTCTCCTAACTTCTTCAACCATTCTGTGAGCGTTTTTTCCAACAGCCAATATTAACAGCGCAGAGAGTAGCGGAGGCATCATGGCGCCAATGAAAACGCCAACAACAACTTTTGGGTCAATGAGGTTAAGGATGTAAAGTCCAGTCGCAGTGTCTTTTTGTATGCCAACTAATTCCGCATACGCTACAAACAGGGCTAAAACGGTTAGGGCTGCGGCGCCTATGGCAAACCCTTTTGTTATGGCTTTTGCCGTGTTGCCTGCCGCGTCAAGTCGGTCTGCCACTTCGATTACTTCTTTTCCCAAACCAGACTGCTCAGCGATTCCCTTAGCGTTGTCCACGATTGGACCGTAGGCGTCGGCTGAAATTATCATGCCAACTATGGATAGCATGCCTACTGCTGCTATCGCCACGCCGTAAACATTTGGGATGCCATATAGTCCAGCTAGGTGCCATGAAACCAGAGTTGCGGCGCTTATTCCAATGATTGGAGGAACTATACTTATTACGCCATATGAGAAGCCAGACAGGATGGTTATGGCGGCACCAGTCTTCGAGGATTCTGCGGTTTTCAAAACAGGTGTTCTGTCGATTGAAGTGAAAAAATCAGTTGTGATGCCGATTATCATTCCTGCAACCAGCCCCGCAACCGCTGGGTAAAACACTCCCCAGCCTTGCTCTACAAGTTTAAGATTGTAAATTATTACAAACGTCAAAGCCACAAATATGAAGCATGTTAAGAAGGTTCCGCGGTTAAGCGCCGCGCCAGGGTTGTCTTTTTTCACGATTTTTATGAACGCCATCCCGATGATGGATGCAAATATTCCTCCACCTGCAATCAAAAGTGGAAGTATAACGTAGGTTACGTCACTAAATGATGCGGCGCCAATTATCATTGCAGCTAAAACCGAGGCAATATAGGAATCGATTAGGTCAGCGCCCATTCCAGCCACGTCACCTACGTTGTCGCCTACGTTGTCAGCTATTACTGCTGGGTTTCTTGGGTCATCTTCGGGAATGCTCAACTCAACTTTTCCGACCAAGTCAGCGCCTATGTCAGCGGTTTTTGTGTAGATGCCTCCGCCTGCCTTTGCAAACAAAGCCAATGCGCTTGCTCCGAAGCTAAAACCCAAGATGATTTGAGGGTCTCTGTAAATATAGTATAGAGCGCTTATTCCTAACAGCGCCATTCCCACTGTGGACAAACCCATTACTGCTCCGCCGTAGAAGGCAACAGGAAAGGCTTGTTTCAAACCGTTTCGGGCTGCATTCGACGTTCTTACATTTGTTCTAATTGCTGCTGACATTCCGAAAAAGCTGGCGAGAGCTGTACAGAACGAGCCAAAAATGTAAGCCAACGCCATGTTAGCGCCAAGACTAGGGTTATTGTACCCAAAGGCAATTCCGATAATTACAGCCATAATTAATACGAAAACTGCTAATGTTATGTTCTGTCTTTTCAAGTAAGCTACGGCACCTTCTTTTATTGCAGCTGCAATCTCCTGCATCTTCGGGTTTCCGCTGTCTTGTTTGTTTACGTAGAAGAACAAGTAAATCGCGAAGACAACAGAAGCCAGTCCGGCAAGTGGCGCAATTATCAACCAGTCCAAGTTAAGGGTCTCCCATGTTTTCTTTTCTTTTGAAACGTTGTTTCGCTTATATAAAGTAAACTGTTCTCTTTATTTTATGTACGCGAAATCTTTTAATGCCCAACTCTTCAATTGTGGTGCAAATCATGGCTTGGAGACCATGCAGCAATGAACGAGAAAACTGCAAATCCTGCTCCGCTTGGGCTCTTAGGCTTCGGAATGACAACGGTACTGCTTAACTTTGTTCACAACGCTGGGCTTGGTCCAATCGATGGCATGATTCTTGGAATGGGCATATTCTATGGAGGTCTTGCGCAGATTTTCGCAGGCTTACTTGAGTATAAAAAGGGCAACACTTTTGGAACAACAGCCTTCACTTCCTACGGGTTGTTTTGGCTGTCTTTCGTAGCCCTGAACTGGCTTGGGCTCAGAGACGCTGCAGGCACTGCTTCATGGAGTGTGAGTCAAGAAGCATTTGCAGCCTACTTCTTCATGTGGGGCCTATTCACATTGCTCATGTTCTTTGGCACACTGAAAGCTAATCGCACACTGCAATTTGTTTTCATGAGCCTCGCCATCTTGTTCTTCCTGCTCGCTGCCAAATCAGCGTTCATAGCATACGCGCAAATGACTTCTAGAGACTTGGAGCTCTTCACCCGCCTAATCGGAGTTGAAGGCATAATCTGCGGCTTCAGTGCCTTTTACTTAGCGCTTGCAGAGGTTCTCAACGAAGTTCACGGAAAAACTATTCTACCAATTGGGCAAGTGGCTAAATGAGAAAAGCCAATCGGTTTGTATCAGCATTCCAGACAATTTTACCTGATGCGCTCAGCCACACCGAAAGATTTTATAAGACGATTTTTGACTTTCACAACGCTCCATGAAAGAGGCATAGTCCATGTCAAAGCCGATAAAATGGGTTAGAGAAGATCCAAATAACAAGTTTGTCTTTTGGCCCACCGAAGAGATGAAAAAACACGCTTGGGTAAGCGACGAAAACATCTATAAAGAGGCTGCCAAAGACCCTGTGGCTTTCTGGGCTGCAAAAGCCAAAGAAGGATTAGAATGGTTCAAAGCGTGGACGAAAACCTACCAATGGAGTCCACCTTATTACAAGTGGTTTGTCAACGGGAAAACCAATGCCTCTTACAACGCGTTAGATAGGCACATCAAAACATGGCGTAGAAATAAGGCTGCTATAATCTGGGAGCCCGAACCACCCAATGAACCAAGCAGAATCTTAACCTATCACGACCTTTACCGTGAAGTCAACAAATTTGCCAATGTGTTGAAAAGCTTAGGAGTCGAGAAAGGTGACCGCGTGGGCATTTATCTACCCATGATTCCAGAAGTCCAGATAGCAATGCTCGCCTGCGCCCGCATAGGCGCGGTTCACAGCGTGGTCTTTTCAGCCTTCAGCGGTCAATCGCTCAAAGACAGAATGTTGGACGCTAAAGCAAAGGTTTTGATCACGGCTGACGGCTACTATCGAAGAGGCAAGATTGTCGACCTCAAGTCTCAGGCTGACATAGGCATTGAGGGAACTGCTGTCAAGCGTGTTGTGGTCGTAAAGAGAGCGGTCAATCAAGTTAACATGGTGAAGGGCAGAGACTTCTGGTGGCATACTCTAACGGAAAAGGCGCCCTTATACTGTGAACCAGAGTCTATGGACAGCGAAGACATGCTCTTCATCCTCTACACAAGCGGCACAACAGGCAAACCTAAAGGCATCGTTCACCACACAGGCGGCTACTTAACAGTGGCATACTGGACAGCGAAATGGGACTTCGACCTCCACGATGAAGACGTCTTCTGGTGCACCGCAGACATAGGCTGGGTCACAGGACACACCTACGCTTGTTACGGTCCGCTCTTGAACGGCGCCACAATCATGATCTACGAAGGCTCACTAGATTTTCCTGACTACGACAGATGGTGGGCAATAATAGAAAAATACGGCGTAACCGTCTTCTACACGGCGCCAACAGCCATACGAATGATACTGAAATGGGGCGAAGAATGGCCAAAGAAACACGACTTGAGCAGCCTTCGTCTCTTGGGCACTGTGGGCGAGCCAATCAATCAAGACGCTTGGATGTGGTATTTCCGACACATCGGGGATGAGAGATGTCCAGTTATAGACACTTGGTGGCAAACCGAAACTGGTGCAACCCTCATAAACGCGTTGCCAGGCATAGGTCCCTTCATACCAACTGTGGCTGGCAGAAGTTTTCCAGGCACCACCCATGACATCTTGGATGAAACGGGCAAACCGGTAGGCATCGGTGAAGGCGGTTACTTAGTGCAGAAAAGTCCAATCGCTCCAGGCATGCTGAGAACGGTTTACAAGGACCCTGAACGGTACAAAGCTCAGTACTGGAGTGTTTATGGCCCAGAAATCTACTACACAAGCGACGGTGCCATACGCTGGGATGAAATGGGAAACATACGATTAACAGGCAGAGTAGACGACGTCATGAAGGTTGCGGGGCACAGGCTCTCAACAGCTGAAGTGGAGAACGCATTGACACAGCACAGTGCGGTTGCAGAATGTGCTGTTGTTGCTGCCCCTCACGACATTAAAGGCGAGGTTCCCGTAGCCTTTGTAACCCTTAAAGAAGGCGTCAAACCGTCTCCAGCGCTTGAAAATGAACTTATACAGCAAGTTTTGAAGGCTATTGGACCAACAGCGAGACCAGAACGAATCTTTTTGACAGATGCGTTGCCTAAAACGCGAAGTGGAAAAATCATGAGGCGCATACTGAAAGCCTTGGTTAAAAACGAACCTGTTGGCGACACTACAACGCTGATGAACCCAGAAGCGGTTAGTGAACTGCAGCAGAAAGTGAGCCAAAAAGCCCAAACCTAATTTTATCTTTTTCTGATTTCTTCCGTTTTCTTTTGTGTTATGGTTGGAGCAAATGTAAAGTATAATAGCTAGAATGTTATAATAAAAAATTAAAGACAACATTACTGACTAACTTAATAAGTTTGGAGAGTATGGTAAAATTGAAGTGTAAATATTATAAGACGGAAAAAGGCGAAACGAGGAAAAATCTTTGTATGGCAGAAATGGCGGTGCTGGGAGTCGCCGGGGAGACACACGTTATTTCCGACGCCGAAGTTATTGACGTTTGCCTTTCTGAAGCGGCTTTCAGGAATTGCTCGCGTTTCCAATGGGTCGAGAGAGAAAAAGACAAAGAAACGCTAAAGAACACATACTAGCCCACTCCTCATTTTTCAAGCCATTCGGGCTCTGTCACGCTTCGCCTACGCAGTGCATTTTTCAGGACAGATGCTTAGAACGCTCCAAAAAGAAAAGGATGTGCTGCTTCGTGGAAAACAAATCTGCGCAGTCCAAGTCTTTCAGAGAAAACTCTTATAAGTAAATGATTAGGCTTTGTAGCCTAACTACATCATTAAGAAGGAAAAGAGACTTTACGCTGGCGATACAATGACCTCTGCTTGGCATAGCATGAAGATCGAAGAAGTCTTAAGAGATCTGCGGGCTGACTCAAATGGGTTAACTCGAGAAGAAGCCGAACGACGGCTAAGCGAGTTTGGGTACAACGAACTTAAAGAACGAAAAAGAGTCACACCACTGCAGATATTTATTGGTCAATTCAAAGATATTTTCGTTATTATGCTTTTGATTGCAACAATCATCGCCGTCTTTTCCTCCTATATCGAGAATGAGCCTCCCTTCGACGCGATAACTATAGGCGCCATAGTTGTTCTTAATTCCATTGTGGGCTTCGTTCAAGAATTTCGGTCAGAAAAAGCAATTGAAGCCATGAAGAGGTTGACGGCTCCTAAAGCGCATGTGCTTCGCGACGGAGATGAGGTGATGATACCAGCGAAGGAGGTTGTGCCCGGAGACATCGCGGTTCTCGAAGAAGGCGACCGCATCCCTGCTGATGGACGAGTGATAGAAGCTGTTAATTTGAAGACAAGCGAGGCGATTTTAACTGGCGAGTCCACCCCAGTTAATAAAGAAGCAGGCGTGGTTGACGTAAAAGCACCAGTGGCAGATAGAAACAATTCGGTTTTCATGGCAACCCACGTGACTTACGGTAGAGGAAAGGCTATCATCACGTCCACTGGCATGAGCACAGAGTTTGGAAAAATTGCGGAAATGGTGCAGACGCTTGAGGAAGGAGAAACTCCGCTCAAGCAGAAGCTTGCACGTTTTGCTAAAAAGCTGGGAATAATAATTGTGATCATTTGTGCTGTCATATTTGCTCTTGAACTTTACGAGGTGTTTATCCTTGGAGTTTATCAAGGACCTAGTATCCTTGATAACATCCTTAAAACGTTCATGATGGCTGTTGCTCTAGCCGTTTCAGCGGTCCCCGAGGGCTTGCCCGCTGTAGTAACCATATCGCTTGCTTTTGGCGCTAGAGAACTCGCAAAACGCAACGCAATTATTAGGAGGTTAGCCTCAGCCGAGACTCTTGGGGCAACAACCGTCATCTGTTCTGATAAGACCGGTACGTTGACGAAGGGCGAGATGACTGTTCGTAAAATATATGTCAACAGCGAAATGTTTGATGTGACCGGAGTAGGCTATGAACCTAAGGGTGAATTCTTAAATAACAACACGCGCATCAAGCCGAAGGAAAACGAAGACCTCCGCTTGCTGTTAAGAGCTGGTTCACTGTGCACAAACGCACATTACGACGGAAAAAGCGTGATTGGAGACACCACCGAAGGAGCCCTAATCGTAGCTGCTGCAAAGGCAGAAATGAACAAAAAAGACTTGGTGAATCAGTATCCACGAGTCTATGAAGTGCCCTTCACTTCACAGAGAAAACGGATGGCAACAGTCCACAAGACACCAGAAGGAAAACTGGTTTCCTATGTTAAGGGAGCACCAGAAATAATCTTGGAACGCAGCAACCATACTCTTAAAGATGGCAAGGCAGAGAAACTTAGTGCGAAAGAGAGAAAGGCCATTCTCCAAACGAATGAAAACATGGCAAGTGACGCGTTGCGAGTGTTAGGTGTAGCTTATAAAGAATTGCCAGATAGCAATCCAGCAAACATCACTGAAGACATTGTTGAGAAAGACTTAATATTTGTAGGCTTAATGGGAATGATTGACCCACCGAGAGTGGAAGCAAAAGAAGCTAACCTCAAGTGTCAACAAGCAGGCATAAAGCCAGTCATGATAACTGGAGACCACAAATTCACCGCTGTTGCCATAGCTAAAGAGTTAGGCATGCTCAAAAGTGATATGGTTTTAACTGGCTCAGAACTGGACGGAATGAGTGAGGAAGAATTTGAAAAAGTAGTGGAAAATGTCTCAGTTTATGCCCGAGTTTCTCCAGAACATAAACTTCGAATAGTTAGAGCGTTAAAAAAGAAGGGACACATAGTCGCCATGACAGGCGACGGTGTAAACGATGCCCCAGCATTAAAACAATCGGACATTGGTGTGGCTATGGGCATCTCTGGCACAGATGTCACAAGAGAAGCCGCAGACATGGTTTTGGCAGATGACAACTTTGCTACACTAGTCACCGCAGTGGAAGGAGGTCGAACAATATATGACAACATACGCAAATTCTCGTTCTTCTTGATGCGATGCAACTTCGACGAGCTGTTTCTCATCGGCACTTTCGCTTTGCTTGGGTTGGAGCTTCCGCTTACTGCAGGCATGATATTGTGGTTGAATCTGGTCACAGATGGAGGTCCCGCGCTAGCGTTAACTATGGATCCTCCGGAGAAAGATGTCATGAAAAGACAGCCACGTAGTCCAAACGAGGGAATCTTGCATGGGAGATTTGCGTCTATTATCGCTACCTTCACGGCACAGTTTGTTTTGACGGGTGGTTTATTCTACTGGCAATACTACATGCTTCCTGGACCTCTGACAGAGCTAAAACTGGCGCAGGCTCGAACTATGGCGTTTATGCGGGCAACCCTGCAAGAACTATTGGTTGTGTGGAACTGTCGCTCCGAGAAGCACAATGCGTTCAAGATTGGTTTTCTTTCTAACAAGTTCTTACTGGTCTCTGTGATTGTGTCAGGGTTCTTAACGGTTCTTTTGCCATACTTTGGGTTGTTTGGTACGGTGCCAATGGACGACCCGTTGGAATGGGGACTCGTTATAGTAGCCTCTTTAACAGGCTTGCTGATCTTGCCTGAAATATTCTACGGAAGAAAAATATGGCGCTGGACCTAACTGTACCCAATTTAAGTTTATTAAGAATTTGTCTGTATATTGATGCAGGTTCTCAGAAACCGTTTTGGAGGAGCGTTCAGTGAACGCTGAAGAGAAGTGGCATGCGAGTGAAGTTGCTGAAGCTTTCGAGAGACTTGAAACTAGCACTTCAGGATTGTCGCAAGAGGAAGCCGCAAGCAGGTTAAAGAAATACGGATTCAACGAGTTGGCCGGCACAGGAAAAATTTCACCTTTGGCGATTCTCTTCAGGCAGTTCAAGAGCATTCTCATAATGATACTTATCGGTGCCACAATAATTTCTCTACTAACCCCAGGACATGAAATTGACGCTTTAGTAATTTTTGCCATAGTTCTCGTTTCCACCGTGCTCGGTTTTTCTCAGGAGTATCGTGCTGAAAGAGTCTTAGAGGCATTGAAAAAGATGCTCAGCCCCAGCGCCGTAGTGATAAGAGACGGAAAGGAAACAACGATACCTGCAAGAGAAATCGTGTCTGGCGATATCCTTGTCTTGAAAGAAGGAGACAAAATTCCCGCAGATGCTCGGTTAATAGAGATAATTAGTCTTCAGACCAACGAAGCGTCATTGACAGGAGAATCTATGCCCGTATTCAAAGAAACGATAACGCTTGCTGCGGATGCGCCGATTCTCGACAGGAAGAACATGGTGTTTTCAGGCACTGAAGTGACAAGCGGAAAGGGAAAGGCTCTGGTTGTTGCTACAGGCATGAACACTGAGTTCGGAAAGATTGCCAAACAAGTGACTGTCGTTGTGAAAGAGGAGACTCCGCTAGAGAAAAGGACCAAGGAGTTGGGCAAGTGGCTGGGTATTGCGGCTTTATCTATTAGTGCTTCGGTTATAATCCTTGGATTTTTTAGAGGCTTGCCTCTTCTACGCGTGGTTTTGTTTAGCATTGCCTTGGCTGTAGCCGCTGTTCCAGAAGCTTTGCCTGCAGTTGTGACTGGCAGCCTCGCTATTGGAATGTACAGAATGGCGAAGAGGAACGCTCTCGTGAGAAAAATGCCCGCTGTTGAAACACTCGGCTCAGTCACGGTGATCTGCTCGGATAAAACAGGCACTTTAACCAGAGGCGAAATGACAGTGCGTAAGATTTACGCTGGAGCTGAAATGATAAACGTTACTGGCGTTGGCTATGAACCTAAAGGCGAATTTCACGCCGAAGGAGACGATAACATTCTCCAGAGTGAACAGTTTTCTCTCCTTATGAAGGCGTCTCTGCTGTGCAACGATGCAGAATTAATAGTTGAAGAAGACAAATGGCGCGTTAAAGGCGACCCCACAGAAGGAGCACTTGTTGTTGCCGCCGGTAAAGCTGGTTTTCAGCAGGCTGAAGTGAAAAAGCAATATCCTCGTGAAGGCGAACTGCCCTTTAGCTCCGAGAGAAAGAGAATGACCACAGTTCACTCCACGCCTCACGGCGACCAAATGGTTATCATGAAAGGCGCACCAGAAATAGTTCTTGAGCGATGCGCTTACGTGCATAGGTTAGACAAGGTTGAGAAACTAACTGAAAAGCAAAGAAAAGAGATTTTAATCTTACAGGAAGAAATGGCGCGAGATGCGCTTAGAGTACTCGGCGTAGCTTACAGGAAAACGCCTGACAGCATCAAAAATTTTGACGAGAAAACCCTGGAGAATGACCTAATCTTACTAGGTTTGATAGGAATGATGGACCCACCCAGAGAAGAGGCAATAAAGGCTGTAAACGTGTGCAGGCAAGTCAAGATAAAACCCATTATGATAACAGGGGACCACAAACTCACTGCAATGGCAATAGCGAAAGAGACGGGCATCTACCAAGAAGGAGACATTGCCCTCACGGGCGAAGACTTAGAAAAAATGATTGATGAGGAATTTGAAGACATCGTCGAAAAGGTTTCTGTATATGCCCGAGTTTCCCCAACACACAAGCTGAAGATCATTCAAGCATGGAAAGAAAAAGGACAAGTGGTCGCAATGACGGGCGACGGAGTTAACGATGCTCCAGCGCTCAAACACGCAGACATCGGCGTTGCAATGGGCATAACTGGAACAGAGGTAACCAAGGAAGCATCGGATTTGGTGCTGGCAGACGACAACTTCGCCACAATAGTCAGTGCCATAGAAGTTGGCAGATGGATTTATGACAACATAAAAAAATACCTCGCATATCTACTGCAAGCCAACCTCGTAGAAATAGCGGTTCTTTCAATAGCGGTTCTTGCGGGGTATCCTCTACCCCTTCTCCCAGTGCAAATCTTATACATCAACTTAGCCACTGACGGGCTTCCTGCCATAGCTTTAGGCATAAGTCCATCAGACCCAGACATCATGAAGAGACCTCCTCGAAATCCAAAAGAAACCGTATTCACGAAGGATTTGAAGTCCTTTCTTTTGCGTGCAGTGTTAATAGAAGTTCCTCTTTTGCTGTGGGTTTTCTTGAGCTCTTTGCCACAAGGCGTGGAAATAGCTCAAACTAGACTCTTTTTGGTATTAGTGTTCTTTGAGCTAATTCTAGCACTGAATTGTCGCTCGTTAAAGTATACGCTTTTCGAAGCGAAACCGCATAAATTCCTTTTGTTGGCAATCTTCTGGGAAACCATACTTGTGCTCAGTTTGGTTAACATACCAATAGCGCGTCAAGCATTTGGATTGGTTCAAGTCGGTGTTTTTGAAGCTGGGCTCATAATCGGATGGTGCCTAGTAGTGCTGCTCAGTATAGAGACCACAAAGCGCCTTCTGCGCATACAGGAAAAAACCGAAAAGAGGCGTTAAATCACACGCCAGAGATATCTGACCTGTGTAGATAACTACACTTTAATTATGTTGAAGTTTGAGGCTCTTCTGAGTCTGTTCATCACAGCTAGCCCCAAGCCTTCTGGAGTTATTCCCTCTGCAATTATCCTGTCAACTTTTTCTTTATCAAATTCTCGTAGAAGTCTGAAAAGGTTTCTAGCAATAGTCTTGACATCATTTCGGCTTCCAAGCGACTTCACCACAAGGGGAGCTTTATAGCTTGATTGGCTTTCATCGGTAGTTAACACTCCAACTTTCCTTCCCTCAGCCATATACAAAACAGCGAGTTCCCGAACCCGTCTCACAACTTTGTCAAACTCGCCTTCAACCACAACTATCTCTGCTTCTGGAGCATAATGCCTATGCTTCATTCCAGGCGAACGCGCCTTTAACACACGCATTTTCCTGTTAGCCGCAGCAATGGGATGCAGCTCAACCATGCCTAAAACGCTCCTCAACTGCTCGTATGATATTCCACCTGGTCGTAGAATCCGAGAAATTGGCGACGTCATGTCGATGACTGTTGATTCAACTCCGATTTTTGTGGGTCCAGCATCTAATATTACGTTGACTTTTCCAGCAAGGTCGTTTATAACATGCTCAGCCGTTGTTGGACTTGGCTTACCGAAGAGGTTTGCGCTGGGAGCCGAAATCGGAGTCGCTGATTCCATGATTAGAGCAAGAGCAACCTTGTTGCTGGGCATTCTGATGCCCACTGTGTCCAAGCCTGCAGTGGTTATGCTTGGTACAAGCTTAGACCGCTTCATCACAAGGGTTAGTGGACCTGGCCAGAATTTTGTCATCAACTTCTCCGCAGACTCCTGAATATCCTTTGCCAGTCGGTGGACGTCTTCTTTTCTGGCAACATGAACAATTAAGGGGTCATCTGCTGGTCTGTTCTTTGCCTTGAAAACTTTCATCACTGCTTCTGGGTTTAAGGCGTCAGTGCCCAGTCCATAGACGGTTTCGGTTGGAAAGGCAACTAAGCCGCCTTTTTTGATGACTTCCGCTGCGGTTCGAATCTTGCTGGGTTCGGGCTTTTGCGGGTTTACTTTGAGCCAGAGTGTGCCCTTTACTTGCTTTCTCTTTTGTTGCGTTTTCACTATGGATATGACCTTCTTGTTGTTCGTGGAAAAGGAATGGCGTCCATGATGCTTTCCAAGTCGAGCATCCAAGCCAAGAGGCGTTCAACTCCCATTCCGAAGCCAGTGTGCGGCACAGTTCCATACCGCCTAATGTCTACGTACCACTCATAGTCTTCAGGACGCAAGCCATATTCTTGAAGGTTACGTAGCAATTCATCTTTATCGTCGACTCTGGCGCCTCCTGTCGAAAGCTCACCGATTCTCGGAACAAGAAGGTCAGCTGACATGACGATGTCTGGATTGTCTGGGTAGGCTTTGACATAAAAAGCCTTAATCTTCTTAGGATAAGCGTACACGAACACTGGTCCAGCAAATTCTTCGGTTAGCGCTCTTTCTTCTTTGAAGCCGAAGTCTTCTCCCCACTGAATCGTGAAGCCTCTTTTGTGAAGGCGCTCGATGGCTTCGGTGTAGGTAATCTTTGGAAACGGCGCCTTAATCTTGGTTAACTCTTTCGGGTCAAGCCCCAAAGCTTCAAGATGCCTCTGGCATTTTTTCGCAGTGCTTTGGCAAACGTAACTTACCAAACGCTCTTCGAGGCGCATAAGGTCGTCCAGTGTTGAGAAAGCTTCCTCTGATTCCACGTGCCAGAACTCGGTCAAATGCCTTATCGTTCGGCTTTTCTCCGCCCTAAAAGAAGGCGCCACACAATAGACCTTCTCCAAAGAGTAGATTAACACTTCGAGGTGCAATTGAGCGCTTTGGGTGAGGTACATGGTGTCGTCGAAGTATTTGAGACCAAACAGTGTGGCGCCGCCTTCCACAGCGCTGGAAATAAACATGGGCGGAGAAACCTCGATGAAGTCTTGTTTGTGGAAGAAATCGTGTATAAACTGTAAGACTTCACTTCTTATTTTCATGATAGTGTTCATCTTGCGGCTTCTCAGCCACAAGTGGCGGACGTCGCGCAGAAACTGTTCGCTCTTGTCTTTGGCTATTGGAAAAATCTCTGATAGACCGATTATTTCAAGTTTGGTTACGGTGATTTCGAAGCCGCCTGGCGCCCGTTTGTCTTCTTTCACGGTTCCTGTGAGCGTTACGGAGGATTCGATTGTCGCCTTTTCAGCTGGTGTCCATGCTGGGCTGTTCTTTTTGATTATAGTTTGTATGACGCCAGTTGCGTCTCTGACCACTAGAAACATGGTGTCTCTGCTTTCTCTTTTCCGATATATCCATCCTTGAATGTTTACTTTTTTGCCCTTGAATTTTCCTGTTTGAATGCTTTCTATGGAAGTGAAGGTCATGAGTTGGGTCAACCTTCAATATGCTACTTTTCTTTGACTTTTAAACCCTATGTTGTTTTGAGTTGATGAGTGGTTTGTTAGTCTGTGTGTGAGAAAATTTTTTGGTGTAGTCGTGAGCCCTGTCTGTTTGTGTTTTGGGTTTTGTTTTTGTGTTTGATTGTTGTTTCTGGTTGTGTTTGGGTTTGGTTTGGCGCACTTTCGATGTTGTTAAAAGTGACGTTTAATGTTGTCAAACGTGACCTGTTAATGTAGTGCTGGAAGATAATTTTCAAAAGAAGAAGGAGAGCAGCGCCTTTAGCCTTCTTCTACTATGTTGGTTGTCGTTATGTTGAGGGGAGAGTCTACTAGTCGATTGTTTGGTGTTTACTGGTTGACCCCTGATTTCTGTGAAAATGGCTGCGTAGTCAATGTCTACAGGCTGTGGTTGAATATTTGAAGCTGTTCTGCGCTAGGATAGTGTGCTTGTTGCGTTCGCCTAAGACGCCTAAGTAGATGCCCCAGCTTTTGACGGACACGTCGATGGCGCCACCGCTGCTGAGGCTCTTGCCCACGCTGGCGTCAAACCACTCGGCTCGGACGAGGTCGCCCAGCACACAACTCTTAATCTGTTTAAGAACTTTCCTGTTCATTTCTTATCCAGGAGAAAACCAGTAAACAATACTGGATATAAGGAAGAGTGAAATTTACCAATTCACAAATTTCAAACTTAGCAATAAGCAAGTATCAAAGTTTTACAAGGCTAACCTATCAGGTCTCTTATTTTCTTGAAAACATCATTCGCATGAATATTGGCTCCGCAATGACCGCACACGGTTTGTGAACCAGCGTCTGGAAACTTCACAGAGGCACCACACTCTGGGCATTTCAAAGCTTGCATTGCCAATCCACCATCCTCCATATACTTCTTAAGAAACGAGAAATCAAGCATAACCTGTACCTTATCTTGCCTCCTCTCCCTCTCCATCTCATCCTGCCTCAAAGAAACCGCCGATTCAACCGCTGGCTTGAACAACTCCCAAAAAGCGTAATACAGTTTGAACACGTGCTCACCTTTCTTATCAACAACATGGATCTCTGTAGGCGAAGCCCAACCTTGACTGTCACCAGTTGAACCCGTAATGCCCTTAATCCCATCTAAAGGAAACTCATACTTCACAAGCCACGAAGTCTCAGTTGTAGTAAAAATAAATCCTCTTGTCGTGACATGTTCCTCAACCCAAAGCAACCTGCGGTTCGTCAAAAGTAAATTTCCACCAACATCGACATCTCTGTAAACCCTCTGCCCGCTACTCATCGTCGTGGACTGCGAAACCACGATAAAACCATTCCAACACGCAAGCGTTCTTTCACCTTTTCCCATAATCGCGGCAGAAGAAACAGCAGAGGGTACACACTTACCCAGATATTCCCAATCAACACCGCTAACTAACTTCAGCTTCGACCAAAAATCCACAGGATACTCACGACCCAAAACAACAAAAAGCGGAGCGTTAAGACCTTCAACCCTCCACAAACCCTGCCCATTCTTAGGAAGCTCATGAAGCATCAAACCAGAAGGCCGACCATGAACCAAAAACAACTTCCATTTAGCCCTGCAATACTGACACTGAACATAATTTCGGAAAATACCAGAAACTAGATAACCACGACTCTGACCGCAAACTGGACACCTTGGAAAAGAACTATTCATCGCCGCCACACCTTGCAACCTCCCAAACCCTCGCCGCATCTAATAAATAATCACAAGAACCACACTTAAATCACTAATGCACACACCGAAATGCGACCTTGCAACTAAGTCCTACGAAAAAAGCCAAGCTAACAGCATATTGCCTCGAAGGATTGTTCCATAAGGCATAAATTCAATAGAAAACGATTCATAAAAAATACTCCTCCGCTTAGAGGTTTGAGCCAAGATGGAGTCGATTTATACTGACATGACTGCTTCCGAGAAGGAAGTTGCTGAATACTTGAAGGAACTCGGACTCTCATATATGTTCGAGTCTCCAATCTTCCTCTACGACGAAAAGGGCAGACCCCGCGTGTGGACACCCGACTTTTACATCCCGAAACTCGGCATGCACATAGAGGTCTGCGGCTCAGAAAAATTCGAAGACAGCTATGAATACAGAGACCGCATATACCCGAAGAACGGATACCACGTCATCTTCATCCACGCCTACAAGCATCAGAAGCAATGGAAAAAATTCCTACTCAAGAAAATAATGGAGATTGAGGAGCAACCTCACGACGAAGTCATGAAGATGATAGGCAACAGAATCACATAGAAGATAATAGTACGGCTTCGTTTATGGGCAGGTTCAAAAAGTTATCGTCCACTAGGCTGTAAGATTACTCGTAGACGGTTTTTCTCAGTCCAATAGCTATTACATAGATGGTCTTGTCCTTCTCTGAAACCGTGTAGACAACCCTAATTTTGCCAACTCTAAGGCTATAGTTCTCTTTCAGCTCACCATGAAGCCGCTTCCCAACGTACGGCTGACTCTCCAGACTGAGAAGGGATTCTCTAACTCTGGTCTTAACATTCTTCTGCAGCTTATCATAGAATTTCTCAGCTTGCCTCGATAAGAGAACCGTGTACTTCAACGGGCCTCTTCCTTCAGAAGCCTACGCAGCTCCTTAACCCTTCCAGCCTTAACGTCTTCTTGACCTTGACGAATCTTCTTCATCATGTCTGGGTCGCCTAAAATCTCAACCGTCTCAAGCAACTCTTCCATGAGCTTAGTCACCTCGCCAAGCTTATGCCTAGTCTCCAGGATAAGTTTTCGATCATCCTCATCAAGGTACACAACTTTAGTCATCTGAATCCACTTAAGCTATAGAAGTGCAACCCAACTTAAATAAATTTGTGAGCTGAACCTTCTACCTCTGCTGGCTCTGGAAAAAGGCAGTGCGCTTCGTCATAGACAGATTCAAACCGCTCACATCCATGCTTGACGATTTCAAAAGTTTGTTTCCGTTTTGTTTTTGTGCTCCAAAAGAGTAAAAGGAATATTTAATAGCTATTAAATCACTATAAAAGTGGAGGTTAAGAATGCGTTGAACACCACGTTGACGCTTAAATTCAGAGGGTTGGAGGCTGAACTCCTCGAAGACATGGTTAGGCTGGGGCTTTTCAACTCTAAGTCTGAAGCCATTCGAGCGGCTGTTGTGAAGTACGCTGTTGACTCTGGGCTCTTGAGCAGAGAAGACCTATGGAAACGAATAAAGAGCTATCGAAGAAGAGGTGTCAGCCCAGAACAGCTCGAGAAGGACCTGCAGCGTCTTGAACAGTAGCGGTAACCTTAAGCTTAGAGCGCTCCTCGACACCAACGTCTTCATATACGCTTTTGAGATTTCAAAATCAAACTCTAACTTCATCTTAGATGCCTTAAACCGAAATCAGTTTGAAGCAATAATAACTGAATCCACATTCAAAGAGGTTTACCGATACTTTAGGAAGCACTACTCCAAAAAATTAGCCGATCAATACCGCATCTACCTCTTCACCACGTGCAAAATCGTTTTCTCACATCAGCTAAAACCACACTTAAAGAAATATATTGACGAAATAAATGGCAAAGATATTGAACAGCTCACCGCCGCAAGAGAATTCGGCATCAAATATCTCGTTTCATACGACAAACACTTCACAGACGTAGAGGAATATAGAACACCCAAACAATTCGCCAAAATTCTGAGACTGCCAACGCATTCAACAAACTACTAACCGAAGACGCCCCACGTTAGGCAATAGGAAAATGGAAATCAAGGAGGCTGCCAGTTCACTCTTTCTTTTCGCTTACTACAAACAAGTCTAAACTCTTAAATTATCTGCCTTCAAAACCAGCACAGCTAGAACTTGTCCCAAACCCTAATCCTTAAATCTGGCTTGAAAAGGTGTGTATCAATGATTAAGGCATGGCTATTGGAAAAAGCATCACTAAGGTTAGAGCGCTTCAACTCTCTCTTGTTGCCATAGCCAGCGTTGTGGTAATCGAAGGTGTCATAGGAGTCTTGACAAACAGCCTTGCCATACTGAGCGACGCATCTCACGCCTTGTTTGACACCTTGACAACCCTTATACTGCTCGTAACAACCAAACTGTCGTTGAAGCCTCCAGACGAAGAACACCTCTACGGGCATGGCAAAATAGAGCCCATAGGCGGCATGATTGGCGGCGTAGCCCTCATCGCGCTAGCAGTCTTCTTAATAATTCAAGCAAGCATGAGAATTTACTCAAACGTTCAAATTGAACACTTGTCCATAGGTTTTTGGGCTGTAGGCTACACGTTAGCAATAGATTTTTTCAGGATAGGCACACTCTGGGGAAAGGTTGAAACCAGCCTAACCGTGAAAGCCAGCCTCTACCACGCACTCTCAGACTTCGCATCAACCATCATAGCGCTTGTTGGTTTCGGATTAACATTCATCGGTTTCGACGACAGAGCCGACTCTGTTGCCTCAATAGTTCTAGGCGCACTCTTAGCTTACTTAAGCACGGGGTTGATTCGCAGCAGCGGCAGCGTGCTGAGCGACGCCATAGCCAAAAACGTTGTAGCCGACATCAAAAAACAAATCTTGAGCATTGAAGGTGTCATGGTCTGCAAAGACTTGAAGGTGAGGCAGGTGGGCGAAAAAATTTACGTTGAAACCACCATCTGTGTGCCGCCTTCTATGGGTCTTCATGAGGCTCACGACATAGCTTCTAAAATCGAATCAGCAATTCTGCGTTCACACGGTGATTCCACTGTAACCGTGCACATCGAACCCGAAGGCGGAGGCGTGCCCATGGAGAAACAGATTGAAACTCTAGCCACAAGCGTGGCTGAAGTTAAGGGAGTGCACAACATGAGCAGCATCTACTCAAACGGCAAATTATTCATCACTTTACATGCTATGGTTGACCCCGGGATGCCTTTGGAAAAAGCCCACAACATAGCGGAAAAAATCGAGCAAACTCTGAAGCAACAATTAGGCGAGATAGAAAACGTGACGGTTCACATCGAGCCTTATGCACCAAAAGTGCGCCGAGAGTTTTTAGTAGAAGACGCCCAAGTGCAGAGGATGATCAGACAGATTGTGGCGGCGCATCCAACCATTCAAAGCGTAAGACGGGTAGTCACCTACACGAGTGAGAGGAGACGCTACATCAACATTGACTGCTTGTTCAACAGGAGCGTCTCGGTGGAAGCTATGCACGATACGGTTTCGCATGTGGAAAGAGAGATTAAGAAACGGTTCAAAGAGGCTGTTGTCACAATACACGCAGAACCTTCGCCATAGAAACCATGTGCTTCGAAAATCCTAACTTTTCAGGTTCGGCGCCTAATGCCAATCCAACTAGCTGAGAAAGATGCACTACTGGCAGGTTGATGTTTGCTTTCAGCCTTTTAGCCGCTTTTCTCTGGTATGTGTCGAGAGAAATGTGACAGAGTGGGCAGGGCGTTACCATCAAGTCTGCACGGTTCTGTTTTGCGTTGTTTAAGTAGTTTGCTGCCATTTCAAATGCTGTTTCCCGTTGAACAAAGAGAATGGGAAAACCGCAGCATTTTGTTTCACCTTCGTAGTGAATTGGGTCTCCACCTAAAACAGTGATTAAACGTTCAAGCGAGGTGGGCTTGTTGTGGTCTTCAAACTGTAAAGCTTCTGCGGGTCGGAGAA
>Ga0315314_1001650_pt1 | contig 19660 bp, 16 predicted proteins | sample TDP9_MG_FD_203631 | JGI IMG/M metagenome (GOLD analysis project Ga0315314, IMG submission 203631) | Freshwater sediment microbial communities from Lake Towuti, South Sulawesi, Indonesia - TDP9 | ecosystem: Environmental > Aquatic > Freshwater > Lake > Sediment | place: Indonesia: South Sulawesi... | reverse complement strand
TTCTTTCATATTCCATGTTTTTCACCTCTCGTTCAGTTTACCGTGTTCCTTGACTTGGACTTGTTCTGTGTGGTTATTGGTTGACGCTAAGTTTTCCGTATCTGCCCACGTTGAGTTGTATTTCGCCTCTGAAGGATGTGACGTAGCCGTTTTCGATTTTGATTTTGTCGTTGACGTTGACTTGGTCGATTTGGTCGTTCCATAGGGTTAGTTTGATGTTGCCTGTGTCGTCGCTGATGGTGGCGTTGGCTACTCTGTGTACGACGTCTTTGTATCTGGATAAGACTTCGCGTGGGCCTGTTTTGTCCATGACTGTGGCTTCGATTTCTATTCGTTTCATTCCGTCTCTGAGGTCCTTTATTTTCAAAACTTTTCCTCCTTTATTTGCTCAGTCAGTTTTCCGCGATGTTTTGCTCTGGTTGGTCTTTGTTTTTGTGTTAGGAACGGTTTCGGCATGTTTCTGTTTCGTCCTCGTCGCGGAAGTGAGCCAGCCACTCGGAACGTGCAAGCTTCGTCGGCAAAAAGCCGCGTTTTGTGCTTGGCTCCTTATGGTCTCAGCTTCGTTTTTAGGAAATTGTGGGGGCGAGATATAAGGTTTGTTGTGTGCTAGGTGAGGGTTAGTATGAGTGCAGAAAAAATTTTTCAGAGTGAAAGTATTAGTTTTCTGTTTGTGTTTTGAGCGCTGTTTTGGTTTCTGTATGGTGTTTTTGGCTCTGTTTTCGTTGGTTTAGCGTGTTTTTCTATGTTGTTTAGCGTGTAGTTTCATGTTGGTTAGCGTGACGTTTGGTATGTTGATGGGCTTGCGGGAAGGGAAATCTCAAAAGAAGAAGGAGACATGCGCCTTTAGCTTTCTAAAATCTCAGGATCTATTTCCTAATCTTTTCCGACTAGCGATTTGCAGAGTTTCAGTGCTTCGATTGCGTCTGCTCCGTATGCGTCGGATCCTATTTCTTCAGCCCACTGCTGCGAGGTTGGTGCGCCTCCGACAACAATTTTGACTTTGTCTCTGAGGCCTTCTTTCTTCAGTGCTTCAATGATGTCTCTTTGCTTGATCATAGATGTGGTCATCAATGCTGATAATCCAACTATGTGTGGCTTGTTCTCTTTGACGGCGTCGACGAATTTTTCTGTGGAAACATCCTTGCCTAGGTCGATTATTTCAAAGCCCGCTGAGGACAGTAATGCTGCTACAATGTTCTTGCCGATGTCGTGTATATCGCCTTCCACCGTGCCTAGAAGAACTCTTCCTATGGTCTCCCTTTTCACTCCTAGCAGCTTGAGCTTGGGTTCCACGATTTCTGTGATGGCCTTTCTGGCGCTTTCGCCTGCAGCTAGTAGTTCTACAAGGTAGAGCTCGCCGCTTTCATATCGCTTTCCAATCTCTCGAAGGACACGTGCAAAGGCATTTGTGACTTCAATTGGGTTCGCGCCTTTATCGATCAATTCCTTGGTTACTTCTGAAACCTTTTCTGCGTCAAGCGTGTTCACTACCTCGTTAATTCGCTTCTCCAGCTCTGCGCCTGCCATGTTCTCGCCTCTGCCTCATGAATAATCATGGGTTCACTTAAATTCCTTTTTCTCTCTCCAATTCCTCATCAGCCTTACTCACAATCTTGCTGAGTTCTTCCTTCACGCTTTTGTCAAGCTGTGGCGGCACGTGAGTTTTCAGAATCTTCTTGACTTCTTCTCTTGCTGTGTCAACAACCGATTTTCCGCCTGCCTTGAGCCACGCGTCGTATGGTCTGGCATCTGATAACAATGGTTGCCATGTTTCCCTAAAGTGTGCTATCGTGTGTTTGTCTGCCAGATAGTGACCTTCCTGTCCCACTCTTTCTATGGCGTCAAAGGCTAGGGTTTCATCGTTGACTTCTACACCGCCTAGTAGCTTCAACATCATGGTGTACACTTCATAGTCTATCAACATCTGTTCATAGCAAAGAGTGTTGTAGTTCTCCAGCAAGCCAATACTGCCAATGCCCACATCTACGCCCGCCATTGCAGTTGATAAACCATTCAATGATTTCTCGTATGCCGCTTGCACATCGGGCAGCTTCGAGGAAGAAACTGTGCCCCCAGCAAACACTGGCAGCCCATAATGTTTAGCCATTTGGATGTGTCCAGCGATTATCTGGATGGCTTCTGGAAAAGCAACTGATTGAGAGCCTCTTTTCATGTCCTGCGAAAGTGGGTACGAGCTGTAGAGCACAGGAGACCCTGGCTTAGCTAATTCCAAGATTGTTATTGCAGCCAGCACTTGCGCGTTCCCTAACAACACTGACCCTGCTACTGTAACGGGTCCGTTGGCTCCGGCTATGGGCATGGTCATCACTATTATGGGAACATTGTACTTGGCTAATTCAAGTGATGGTTCAATGGCTTCAAAGGGAACGATCAATGGACTTGACTGGCACGCCACGGACGACATTATCGGTCTCTTTCTCACTTCGTCTTCGCTTCCTAGCACAGCCGCCATTATATCAACGACGAAAGGCACCACTCTGGGATCATCCATTGACCCGGCCACAAAATGCTTGTCAGTATTGTTCAACGCTGCCTCAAACTCGTGCACAACATGAGAATGCAGGGCAGTATCTCTAGGCGTCACGGTGGGATAATACAGGTTCATGTATTCAAGATAGTCAACTATGACCGCTGTTTTGGCAACGTCTTCTTTACGAGGAGGACGCCTCTTGCCAGTTTCCAAATCGATAACATTCGTTCCTGCCCCGTCAGTTACGCCGTACACGTGTACGCCGTCCAGGTTTAGATGACGCTTAGGATTTCTCGAATACAACGTGACTGCTTTGGGCGCCTTGCGCAACGCTTCTTCAACAATGTAGCTTGGAATCTTTGCTATTCTTTTATCGTGTTCAACGTATGCACCAGCGTTTTCAAGTATCTTGAGACCTCTTTCGCTAAGTACTTTGACTCCCATGTCTTGAAGCAAGCTCAAGGATAGCACGTGGATTCTGTCCTCGTCTTCGTCGCTGAACACTTTAACGGGCTTTAACCTTCTAACTCCTACTTTCATGTTAAACTCTCCAACGTTGTTAACTAAGGTTGTGAAGTCAGCCTTTTTCGTGAGCGTCATATAAGAATTGTGTCCTAGTAAGCTTGGCTCTGCACACGAATCGCATACTCTTTAATACAAAGAAAGACATGCCAGTACTTTCAACAAAAAGCCATGGAAGATGAGGAAAGAGCATTGTTTTCTCCCAAAAGAAGAGTATTGGCTGCGCTTCTTGGAGGAAAAATCGACAGAGTGCCAGCCACATCTATTGCGGGCTGCGGAGGAACAGTCTGCGTTGACATGCAAAAGGCTACTGGAATCTATTTTCCAGAGGCTCTCAAGGACTCGAAGAAGATGGCTAAGCTTGCTTTAGCCAGCTATGAGCTTTCAGGGCTTGAGTGCGTGAGAGTGCCATTCGACTTTGTTGAGGAACCTGAGGCTTTGGGATGCGAGATCAAATGGTGGTCTGGACCTCAAGATCTCCCAGCAGTTTCAAAGCATCCATACAGTAGTCCTGAAGACTTGAAGATGCCTGACAACCTGCTTTCGGCGGGCAGAATCCCAGTCGTATTAGAAGCTATCAGACTTCTTAGAGCTGAAGTGGGCGACTTTTTGCCGATTTCAAGCCTCGCGCTCGGTCCATTCTCCTTAGCTGGCGAGTTAGCTGGAATAGAAAACTTCATGATGTGGATTCTCAGAAAGCCCGATTACGTCCGACAATTCGTCGATTTCGCCAAAAACATTGTCATCGAATACGCGAAAGCGCAGTACAGAGCAGGCTCCGACATAGTGCAAGTTGCTGATCCTACAGCTTCACTTGAATTGATAAGCCCCAGCATGTTCAGGGACTTTGCCAAACCAGCATTAGCTCAAGTTGCCAGCAGCCTGGGCGGACCAAAAGTCTTGCACATCTGCGGACGAACTGACAAGATAATACCCGACCTAGTCGAGATAGGGTTCGACGGCATAAGCATAGAAGAAGCAAACATCGCCTCTATCAAGCCTCTTGTTGGCGACGTTAAGATTCTAGGCAACGTTTCTTCAAAGAAGACATTGCCGTTTGGATCCCCAGACGACGTAAAGGCTGAAGCGAAGAACGCCTTGAAGGCTGGCGTTGATCTGCTTGAGCCGAGCTGCGGGATTCCACCGATTACGCCACTCGCAAACGTTAAAGCTCTCGTTGAGGTAGCTCGAGAGACTGCGTCAAAAAAGTGATGCAGCAGTATTCTTGTTTCTTGAGGATTTGCCTGTAAAAATGAGATGTGGCACTGTGTTTGTTAAATAGAAAACATGAGCTAATAGTGAGCAGAGGAGAGTGAACAAGGGATGAGAGTTCTGGTTCTTGGAGGAGCAGGGGCTATTGGGTCTGAAGCTACAAAGGATCTGGTCGAAACAAGTGATTTTTCTGAAATCGTTCTGGGAGATGTGGCATTAGAGCGAACTAGCAAGTTTGTTTCTGGACTTCGTGACGAGCGACTTTCATTTGTTAGGGCTGATGCGAACAAAATTGAGGAATTGGCAAGGGTGATGAAGGACTTTGATCTCGTTGTCTCTGCCCTGCCTTTTAGGTATGATTTCAACGTGACTTTGGCTGCAATTAAAGCCAAGGTGAACGGCATAGATGTCGCAAGTACTGAAGACCAGTACGATCTTGACGCACAGGCGAAAAAAGCAGGAATAACCTATGTTGCTGGTTGTGGAGCTACTCCTGGCACCACCAACATGATGGCAAAATATGGAATACTGAAGCTGAATCGTGCTGACGAGGTTCAGATTGCCTTCGCAGCTTTTAGGTGCACAGCTATCGCGCCGGGTCTGCTGTACACAACTTTGTGGGAGTTTGATCCCGCTGTAAAAGATAGGACCTACTACATAGGCGGCAAGTTTGTACGTGTTGCCCCTTTAGACGGAAAGAAACTTGTCGAGTTTCATGATCAGATCGGCAGACGAGAAGTCTGCTATGTTCCCCATGAAGAACCCAAGACCCTTTCCAAGACCTTTCCACAGTTGAAGAAGATAGAAGTGCGAGGGTGTTTTCCGCCTGACACGATGGAACTGGTGAAAATGCTCGTGAAGTACAATTTCTATCAAGATAAGCCCGTCGAGGTAAACGGAAGAAAAGTCAAGCCAATAGATTTCATGTTCAACTTCCTCCTGCAAAGCCCAACTGCGAAAGAAAATCCAGTGTGGGCGTACGGCTTGGTAGTAGAAGTCATAGGCGAGAAAAATGGAAAGCCAGCCAAAATCACGCTTAAGAATAGTCATCCGCCTATGAATAAGTGGGGAGGAAGATCCGCCTACAGCAAGAACGTGGGGATACCTCTCTCAATCGGTGCACAAATGATGGCAAGAAGCAAAGTCAAACAAAACGGAGTTCTTCCTCCTGAAGCATGCTTTGATCCAATCGAGTTCTTCAAAGAATTGTCAAAAAGAGATATACAGATAAACGAAAAACTGGAGAACTACGTTGTTTGATCTTAGAGAAGCCACTACGTCTTTCTTTTAGGATGCGCCTTCGGCATCATTGAAAGTCGTTGGTGTGACACGGCGTTGAAGAGACCTTCTCTGTCATACCCTGAGATTTCTCTACCGCGATTTCTTAGAACAAGATCAAATGAGTTCTCTGGCAAAAACGCGATAGTCTACCCTACGAGGCTTGCCTATGGTGATTTTTGGAGGTTGGTGGACAACCTAGCGAGTTCACTTCTAAATGGAGGCGTGGACAAAGGTGACAGGGTATGCTTGTTGGAACGGTCGAGTCCAGAATTTCAGATTGCCTTCAACGCTGTTGTGCAGACCGGAGCTATTCTTGTTCCTCTGAATCCAATGTCAAAGGAGATGGAAATCGAGTTCGTGGTTAACGACACGTCAGCTGAGACAATTATTCTGAGAGATGAGTTCTACCCACGAGTGAAAAAGATCCTAATGAACACACCTAGCTTGAAGAAGATTATCGTGATTGGGAAAGAAATCCCTGAAGCATTATCTTTTGAAACGATGGTTCAGAGACGCCAGACAGAAGTTTCACCTGTAGAAATCCACCCGGAGGAAGACTTGTGTGTGATTCCATACACAAGCGGCACAACAGGATTGCCGAAAGGCGCAATGCTCACGCACTATAACCTTGTCTGCAATACTTTGCAGTCGGTTGCTGCTTTTCAGCTTCTTGACAATGAGGTCGCACTCAACGTTACTCCGTTCTACCATATTTTCGGCTTGACTGTAGGCATGCTCACATCCCTCTCAATTGGAGCCACACAAGTGATACTTGAGAAATTCCATCGAAAAGATTTTTGTGAACTGATTAGTAGGTACAGAGCAACGTACGCGTTTTTGGTTCCTCCAATGTTCATTGCGCTCGTGAGCTATTCTGATCTCCGAAATTATAATCTCTCATCCCTGCGATTCGCTGCTAATGGTGCCGCTCCAATTTCTCCTGAAGTAGCGCGGAAGTTTCAGGATTTGACCGGAGTTACAGTGTATCATCAATGGGGTCTTACTGAAGCATCTCCCGTGGTAGCGGCTAATCCTTGGCACAAGATCAAGATTGAGTCTCAAGGTATACCGCTTTCAGACACGGAACACAAGGTGATAGATCCAGACACTTGCCGTGAGTTGCCCAAAGGCGAGACCGGTGAACTCATAATCAAAGGTCCTCAAGTCATGAAAGGATACTGGAATCGACCTGAAGACACTGAGAAAGCCTTCATAATAATGGACGGTCAAAGGTGGCTTCGGACAGGCGACATTGCGAGAATTGACGACGAAGAATACGAGTACCTAGTCGACAGACTGAAGGAAACCATAAAGTACAAAGGTTTCAGCGTGTCTCCCAACGAAATCGAAAGACTGCTCTTTACTCACCCAAGTGTAGCGGATTGTGCTGTTGTAGGAAAGCCTGATCCGTACGCTGGCGAAGTTCCCAAAGCTTTCATTGTCGCTAGGTCAGGAACGAGAGTTAGCCCAGAAGACTTGATCGAATTTGTCAAGACTAAGCTAGCCGAGTATAAATGGATCAGAGAGGTCGAGTTCGTCAGCGAAATCCCAAGAACAGCGTCTGGAAAAATCCTGAGGAAAGCATTGATCGAGCGAGAGCGAGTAGCACAAACGTAAGAGTTGGCTATTCTCTTAGCCATCGCACTAATGCTCGAATTGCGAAGAACAACCCAACGTTGAAAAATGCCAGCAGAACAGCTGCAAGTGCGTCCACGGGTGCCCTTGTGTAGTAGAATTGAACTATGTACTGGGCATTGATGTACACGGTAACGGCAAAGAAGAACAAGAGGACAGGAATGGAAATGTACGAAAGAGTGACTATGATTAATGCGACAATCTTTCTGAGATCTTCAGAAACCATGTTCTTCATCCATGATTCGCATGTGTACGATCATTTTTCAACTTATGTTTCTTCTGCTTTTGTCTTTTGTGTCCACTTGTTTCAAGGACGCATATCCCTCAATCCTTGTGAGTGGCCGACGGCGTGAAACCTCTTAAGATTGATTAGAGTCACATATAACGCAGGAACCGCTCTTGAAGTACGGCATCCCTCCCTCGGAATACAATGAAGAGGAAATTCTGAAAGTAGTGGATGAAATGGTAGAAAAGAGGGGGTTGCGTAGAAAGCCCGTTGAATTTCTTTCACGCAGACGTGTAGTGTGGATGCCATACTATAGAATCGAATTCAAATACAGCCGCTCTCAAGAAAATCTAGCTGAAAAATCCAGCGAAACAGCTCCACGCCAGACAGCTTTAAACGCGATGTTTTGTGGGTGTGCCAAGGACGAGAGCGAATTCCTAATGCTATTCAGACCAAACTATCTAAAACATGAAACTATGTCCTTCTTTCCACAAAAGGATGAATTCGTGGGCCTAGCTTCTTGCGTTGACGTTGAAAGGATTCTTTCAGGATTGATGCAGAAGATGAACGAGGCTCAGGATGAACTCTCCAGCCTTAGGTCTGATTTGAGTAAACGCTATGTGCGCAAGAGAAGGTACTCGATGATATTCCCTATGCTTGGCGTTCTGAGGCAGGAGCGAGATCTTTCCGAAAAGATCGCCAAGCTTAGCGCGCTTAGAAACACCATAGGTATGTGCTTGAATTTGGATGAAGAAGCAGGTTCAATTGACGTCCTGCGCTACGATACTTTCTACTATCCAACACTAGTTGCAGAATTGAGGCAGCAGAAGAATGAATCCGAAAGATTTCTCGTCGTAAACCTTGTAAAGAGAGGCTCGATACGTGCGCGCCTCAATTGTGATATTGGGCTTACACAGCTCTGCAACAAGAATGATGAATGTAAGATGATTGTTGCTGCGGCAGTGGTCAGTACCTGATAGCGTGCGGGATGCCGCTCAGAGACTTGGGAAGGCTGGCTCAGGCGCCTTGACAAGCCACGAAATGGTTCTTTTCGACCTCGATAAATTCGGGTTCGCTTTCTGAGCATTCAGGTTTAGCTTCGTAACACCTAGGGTGAAATCTGCATCCTGCAGGTGGATTTATTGGTGTTGGCACGTTTCCTTTCAAGATGATGCGGTCTTCGCGTCTTTGACCTGGAACGGGAATGGCTGATATCAACGCTTTGGTGTATGAATGTCTCGGGTCGTCAAAGATGTCTTTTACTGGGGCTAATTCCACCAGTTTTCCTAGGTACATGACTGCGACTCGGTCGCTCATATGTTTGACAGTGCTCAGGTCGTGTGAAATGTATAGGCAGCTGAAGCCGTATTCTCGTTGCAGATCCTTCAAGAGATTGAGTATTTGTGCTCTAACTGACACGTCGAGGGATGAGACGGGTTCGTCGGCTACGAGAAGTGTGGGGTTGCCGGCTAATGCTCTGGCGATTCCGATTCTCTGCTTCTGTCCCCCGCTGAATTCATGTGGATATCTGTAGAGGTGGTGTGGAGCCAGTCCGACTCTTTCCAAGAGGTCCATGATTCTCTTCTCCTTTTCTGTCCCTGTGGCAAGGTTGTGGATGTCTATTGGTTCTCCAATGATGTCTGCGATTGTCATTCTTGGGTTCAGCGAAGCATACGGGTCTTGGAAGACCATAGCCATTTCAAGCCGCAGTTTTCGCATCTCTCTTTGGCTTAGCTTGAAAATGTCGCGTCCCATGTAATGGGCTTTGCCTGAGGTTGGTTCGATGAGACGTAGAATTGTTCTGCCCAGAGTTGTTTTTCCGCATCCGCTTTCTCCCACTAATCCGATTGTTTCGGGTTTTTTTACGTTGAAGCTTACTCCATCAACTGCATGTACAGCGGCTACTTGTCTTCGAAGCACTCCTCCATATATTGGGAAGTGTTTCTTTAGGTTTTCAATTTCTAGGATTGTTTCTGACATTCTTGATTACCTAGCCGAACAGATGACAGGCTACCTCATGTCCTTGCTTAACTTCGATGATCGCGGGCTCTTTCTTGCTGCAAACATCCCTGGTTTGTTCACATCTTGGGTGGAATCTGCATCCTGGAGGCGGCTTGATCAGCTCTGGCACGTCCCCTGGGATGACGTGAAGTCTTTCTTTTTCCATGTTGAGTCGAGGAATGGATTCAAGGAGAGCCTTAGTGTAAGGATGTTTAGGATCCTTGAAAATCGTCGCCAAGTCTGCACTTTCCACCACTTTTCCGGAGTACATGACGACGATTCTGTCGCAGAGTTCACTCATGACCCCGAAATCATGCCCGATTAGCAAAATTGAAGCGCTGAACTCTTTTCTCAGTATTCTCATCAGGTCCAGGATTTGGGCTTGTATGGTTACGTCTAGGTTGGTGGTTGGTTCGTCGGCGATTAGTAGTTTGGGGTTGCATGAGAGAGCCATGGCAATCATGGCTCGTTGGCACATGCCTCCGCTGTATTCATGTGGATAGTCTTTCATTCTTTCTTTAGGGCTCGGGATGCCCACTTTACCTAATACGTCAGCCACTTTTTCTTTTATCTCATCTCTTTGCACGTTCTGATGTAGTTTGATTGCCTCACCAACTTGAGAGCCTACAGTGAAGACCGGGTTCAGGGAAGAAGCGGGGTTTTGGAAGACCATTGCTATTCTGCCTCCCCTTATTTTTCTCATCTCGCTCTCGCTTTTGCGCAGCAAGTCTTCGCCTTCGAACAGGATCTCGCCACTCACTATTCTTCCTGGTGTTCGGATTAGCCTTAGAATTGAATGGGCTACCGTGCTTTTTCCGCAGCCTGATTCGCCGACCACTCCAAGTGCTTCTTCTGTGCCTATCTTCATGCTAACCCTATCTACGGCTTTAACAACACCTTCTGCTAGGTAGTAGTACGTTTTGAGGTCCGTTATTTTCAAGATGGGCTCGGTCGTCACTGGTCTCCTCTTTGTCACTCTCTGACTTTTATGTCCAAGGCATCTCTCAAGCCATCCCCAAACAAATTGAAGCCTAACGACGTGATGAGTAAGGCGATGCCCGGGGCCGCCATAATCCATGGGGAAGATTCCATATGTTGATATCCATTTTGTAGGAGTATGCCCCACGAGGATGACATGGGATCTCCAAAGCCCAGATAAGTCAAGGTCGCCTCGTATAGAATGAACCAAGGTATGTCCATAGTTGCTAAGACAATGATTACCGACAGTATGTTAGGCAGGATGTGCCGTATAATAATGCGCCAGCTGGAAGCTCCCATTGATCTTGCAGCCTCGACGTACGTTGTCTCCCGTAGAGACAGGTATTCGCTTCGAACTACCCTTGCTAGGAAAGGCCATCCTAGCGCTCCCATAATGAGAAGAATGACATCTATACCTCGGGCTTGAAACATTGATATGGCCAAGAGTAACATCATGATCTGGGGTAGGCTGAAGATAACATCTGTTATCCGCATCAATACTTCATCGATCATTCCTCCGAAATACCCTGCAGCCATTCCAATGCCCAAGCCAATGACGATCTCTACAAGGACAGCGCCAACTCCAACATAGATGGAGATTCGTGCTCCGTTCATGACCAAGCTCAACATGTCCCTACCCAGACTATCGGTTCCTAGAACATGATCCATTGAGGGAGGCTCATTCGAATCTCTGTAATCATCGAGCTTGTATGGGGAGATTATCGGAGAGAGAAGTGCAATCATTGACATGAACAAAACTGTGCCGAAGCCCATTATCGCTAGCTTGCTTTTTCTGAGTTTCCTCCACACCACGAAAAGACGAGTGGCTCTGGATGGTCTGTGAACTTTTTCCTCTTTCTTGCCCGAGTTAAAGCGGTGTTTCATCAAGATCCCATTTCCTTAGTCGTAACGTATTCGAGGATCTATCGCTGCATATGCTATGTCGGCGCAGAGGTTGGCAATCATAACCATTATGGCGATAAATATGCTGAGGCCCAAAAGCATTGGATAATCCCTCACTGCAGTGCTGTCGACCATCAGTCGTCCCAAGCCCTTCCATTCGAATATTTCCTCGATCACTACTGCACCACTGAGCAGAAAACCCACGGAGTAACCTACGTAAGTAATAACAGGAAGCAGAGCATTTCTCAGTGCATGCTTGTAGATTACGATCCATTCCTTTACGCCCTTGGATCTAGCCGTCGTTATGTAATCTTGTGTCAAGACTTCGAGCATGGCTGATCTAACCATTCGGAAAAGGTAAGCTGTCCAAACTACAACAAGTGCCACTGCTGGAAGGATAAGGTGTTTAAATTGATCAAGTAATACGTCGAGAGGCGTAGCAAACACTACACCCACAGTCTGAGGTCCGGAGGACGGAAACCATTTGAGCCAAAGTGAGAAAACCAGCATCAACATTAGTGCTAACCAGAAGTCGGGTATGGAATAGCCGGCTAATGCTCCCACTGAGCACGTCGCGTCGTATATAGAGTGGTGCTTAACTGCTGCTATTACTCCTAGAACAATCGCAACGACTATTGAAATGACTTCAGCCGTGAGCATGAGCTCTAATGTGAGCGGAATCTTCATAATTATGATATTAGTCACTGGCATAGAGTTGATGTAAGAATAACCCAAGTTACCCTGAAGCAATTTGCTTAACCACGCAAAATACTGAATGTAAATCGGCTGATCAAGCCCTAATTCGACCCTCATCGCCTCCTTAACTTCGGGTTTTAATCCTCCGTGGGGTCCTCTGAAAATGATGTCTATAGGGTCGCCAGGAGCCAAATGTATCAAGGAGAATATGATCACAGTAGTGAGGAGGAATGTGGGGATGAGCAGTATCAGTCTTCTTATTACGTAATCTCTCAGGCCCATTAGAGTAACCACACATTGAACTTTTCAGCGATTACAGGACTGTCTTGCGCTGAATGTCGGCTTTTTCCATCGTATTCAGCCAAGATTTCAAGTCTCCCCAAAATTTGGCAAGCCTTTCTTCTCCAAAATGTAGAGGGCATTCGAAAAGCTAGCGGCGTAGAATCAATGATTTTCAACGAAGTTTTGGCTCGTCTCCTCTCCGCTAAAGAGAAAAATAGAAACAAAGCAGTGAATTTAAAGTTTATGTTATCATTGTTTCAACAGATCTCATGCGTCCTATCAGAAGTAAATACGCTTTACAGAGTATGCTTTCTTCTTGGGCGTGCTTATTCGGGTGTGGGCTTCTTTCGTCTTCGGCGGAGAATCACAATAGCCGCAATGACTACTATGACAATGACGATGACGATTATTATCTCGGTTATGGGCAAGGGTCGGAATTCTTTTGCTTTTATAGTGACAATTTGGCTGCTCTGTAGTCTGTTGTTCGTGTTGTCGATTTCTCCTGAGACTTCCGGAATCACTGCAGTGAGGGTATAGTTCTTTTCTTTCAGGTTTGTTGTATTCCAAGTGAAGCTCAGAGTTTCTTGTGTGGTTGGAGCCAGACCTAAGACTGTTTGGGGTTGTCCAATAGTTGGAGTGTATGTTGGTGGATCATAGTCATAGTAGAGCACAACGTTGAATACTTCTGCAATCGTTCCTTGATTCTCAACGACAACAGCGATGTCAATGGTCTCGCCGACGGTTACTACTGTGGGGGAAGGAGTGACGCTGACGACGGCCACATCATGGATTGCCTGAACTTCTGTGTTGCTAAAGCTGCCGTAGAGTAAGTGGTTAAGAGATGGTGTAGCGTAGTTTATGATCGGTTCTGCGTTAGGTCCGAACAGCACTGTCTCTTCTGCCCCTTCGATAAGAGTTATGTTTGATTCTCCAGTATCTTTCACTCTGAAGGTCACATACGCAAGTGTTCCTGGTCCGTAAGTCGTGGGGATAGTAGGAGGCTGGTACTCAATTAGAGCAAGTGTCAGGGACAGTCTGCCTATGGTATTATTGAAAGTTCCTGCAACGAACGTCGCGTTTGGATGTTTTGCTGTTGTGATGAGGTCGCCGTTTGTGACCTCGATGCCCTCGAGAAACACCGGGTTATAGGATAGTCTGAATGACCAGCTCCAAATATCGGTGCCGTTGTAGTCAGTGTAAACTGCGATTGTGTAGTTTTTGCCCGAAGTTATGGACGTGTCTAGAGTGCGTTCGGGAATAATGGCGATATAATGCATCAAGACTGTGATGGGGGTAGGCGAAGTTAATTCGTTGTCTTGTGTTTCTGTTTCGCCAAGCAGTGGAGCAGCCACGGCTCTTATTGCGTAGCTTTTCTCTTTGTCCACGATTGCGTAGATTTCCTCTCGTAGGTTTGTTGTGTTCCAAGTGAAAACTAAGGTTGTGTTCTGCGCAGGTTGCAGGTTGGTTACAGGCTTTGTTTCTATGGTGTTTGTGTCATAGTATAGAGATACTGTGGAGTTTTCAGTTGCTGTTCCTTGGTTCTCAACTACAACTGTGATGTTTACAGAGTTGCCTAACCTTACTAATGTCGCGGACGGTGTGACTTTGGTGATGGCTATGTCATGGTCAGCTTGGGCTAGTGATACGTCTACCACGTGCATGTTTGTTCCAATAAGACTGAGGGCTAGCAATAGTAGTGGCAGAATGAGAAGTGGAGTCATTTTCACGTATCTCACCTTCATGGCTATGGTGTCGTATACAAGATTGGCACGTTTAATTAGCTTTCTGTTTCGCATTTTCTTTCGTGGAGTCTCGTTCCAAAAAGACCCGAGTCTGAATGGCACGTTTGCCGCTATTTCGCTTTTCTCGTTTTGCGAAGATAAAGAGCGATGCCTACGATGACAACTATGACGATGACGACTATTGCCACGTATGGTATAATGTCTGTTGGTTTTGCTGTGAGTTGGAAGTTAAGAGTCCTCGTCTGTCCTGCTGTCACTACGACGTTAGTGCTGGAAGAGCTTTGGTATCCGTCCTTTGAGGCTGTGACTGTGTAAGTTGCAGCGGGTACATTCGTGATGTTGTAGCGTCCGTTTTGGTCAGTTATGTCGAAATAGCCCGAAACAGTTACGTTGACACCTTCTATCGGATTCCGAGTGGTGGCATCAGTGACCGTTCCAGCGATATTCCCGCTTGTTGGAATACGCGTTAGGGGGAAATCAAGATCTATAGTCTGCCTGGATACAACGTTGACGTTCGCCGTGGAGGATGTCTGGAACCCGCTTTTAGAGGCTGTAACTGTGTAGTTTCCTGTTGGCACATTAGTAATGTTATAGTAGCCATCTGCATCAGTAACGTCGAAATAAGCGCCCGCAGATACTTGCACGCCTTCTAACGGTTCCCCGGTGGAAGCGTCCTCAACTACTCCAGCGATGTGACCTATGGGTGTTGCAACCACAACACTGTCTGGTAGGTAATTGTTGGCTAGGTTCGAGTCCGTGATAAGCCACGCGGTTGCGTTTATTACATAGTTGCCGGCGCTCAAGCCTATCGTGCTCCAGACGAAGGGGAGGACTACGGAATTGTCCACAGTTAGTGACGCTACTTGCTGTGTTCCGATGAGAATGTTGCTTGAACCATATGTGACTGTCACGTTAAAGGTTTCTTCGAAGCTTCCGACGTTCTTAACAGTAACGTTGATAGTTACGGGCTCTCCAATGAAGACTGAGGAGTTCGCCGAGACATCTGTGATGGCTACGTCATGGCCCCATTGGAGTTGGACGAACATCCTTTGTGAGTTGTCGGAAGGCTCTTCGTCTTGAGCGATGGTTATTGTGGCGTTTATTTTGTACGTGCCTTTGGCTATTCCCGTGGTGTTCCAGTCTGCAGAAATCATCTTAGATGTTGGGCGTTTGGCGAGCTGAAATATTGTGGTGTTTATCATTGTTGGCAGTGGCGGAGACGGCACATTTAGTTGGTAGGTGACTGTGAGATTGACGTCTTCTTCAAATGTTCCTTGGTTCGCAACCGTCACATTGATTGCTATAAAGTCTCCAACAATTGCTTCGCTTGGAGCTTGGAGGTTGATAATCGCCACATCATGCAGTGTCCTGATTTCGATTGTGGCGTTCTTGCTGTTGTCGCTCATATCCATGTCAGTAAGCCACGCAGTTGCATTTATTACGTAGTTTCCAGCCGTGATGTCAGTCGTGTTCCACATGAAGGTAAGCGTCTCACTCTGCCCGCTCGCCAGATCCGTGACGGTTTGATTTCCTACTTGAGTGGCGTTGGCGGCTACTGTCAGATTGAAGGTTTCTGTGAAGCTGCCTTCATTTGCAACTGTTACATTGACTGCTACGTTGTCGCCAATGATCGCCGATGCGGGGGCAACTACGTTAGTGACTGCTACGTCATGACCGTAAGGGATGTTGTTGAAATTTCCATGACCTATGTGGTCAGAGCCATATGGGGGATTTGATGCGCCTGGCACTCCGTCTGCAGTAATGATGTTGTAGTATGTCCCTGTTGAGGGAGGATCAGGACTGTATCCTTGGAGTTGAGTCGTGCTTGGAGCTGCGCTACTGAGAGTCAAGTCAGAGATTCCAGTTCCCACTACTCTGAACTTCACGTAGGCCAGTGTTCCAGGTCCACTCGTCGTCGGAGCTGGATAGGGAAAGTTGTAGAAAAAAGCTACCGTGGTTGAAAGAATGCCCAAGGTGTTGTCAAAGGTGCCTGGATAGAACTTTGCTCGTGAGTTCTTAGCTGTGGTGATGAGGTCGCCATTTAGGACCTGCAAGCCTTGCAGAATGGCTGGATTGAAGTTTAAACCGAGTTGCCATCCCCAAACGTCGCTTCCACCGTAGTCAGCGTATATAGATATCGTGTAATTCATGCCTGGCGTAATTGTGGAATTCAAAGTCTGCTCAGGAATGATCATGATATAAGGAGAGACTGGAACTGCCAAGACCTCTTCTACTTGCAGGTTTGGAACAACGCTCAGAACAGCACCTGAGAGAATTAGCAGCAATAATGACAGCGACAGTCTTCTTCTAATCATTAACAACACGTCCTCGTAAGTATTCTATCAACATCCTCTCTCTAAGTAAGTTAAACGTGTGACCGTATTTGAACCTTTTGAGATGCTATGAAAGAGCAGAACAATGACGATTAACAAAAGAAATAGAGGGGGTTTATGGATTAGATGCTCTTGCCGTAATTGCTGCGCAAGTCCGATAGGTCAGTTTTGTTGATGGCGAAGTCATGGTTGAAGTCACACTCACCATTCCAGTTGGAGCTCGGCGGCGGTCCCACAGTAGACCCGTAAGCCTTGCCTAGCTTACGCAAATCGTAAGCATCGACTTTTCTGTCGGTATTAGCATCTCCTATGAGTTTGTTGCTGAAGAATCCATCGCCTACACTGTAATAATCCCGAACGCCGTCAATAATAGGATCCGGGTCCAGTGAAAGCAGTGATGTCCTGTCTCTCATAAATGATATGTCGGATGAGCCGTAGCCTATCACATCGAAACTCACGGTGGCGAACGTTCCAGGTCCGGAGGTCGTGGTTCCATAGTCAAAGAATGCATACGTAAGTTCTAGCGTGCCTTTAGTGTTGTTGAAAACTCCTGCTTGAAATATGGCGCTTGGGTCTTTGGCTGTTGTGATCAGATTGCCGTTGACCACTTCGGTTCCGTTAAGAACCGCTGGGTTAAAGGTTAGGGCGAACTGCCAGGACCAGACGTTACTTCCTGCATAGTCTGTGTATATCGTGACTGTGTAAGTGCTGCCTGGCGTAAGAGCTGAGTCCAAGGTTTTTTCAGGAACTACCATTATGTATGGGGATTCTGGCACAGCAGAGACTCTGACCAAACTTGAGGCAAGCATGGCGAGCGCAAATAACAGTGAGGTTGTTGACAGGATTCTTTTTCTTTTCATTTTTTCATCTCCTTCACTTTATGTTTTGCGCCTTCTACCATGGATCTGAGTATGGGTACTCCTTTCCAACGTTTGGTCCCCAATACCAGATATCGTTCAGCTCCACCCAGCCATTGTTAGTGTTGTCTGGATCTATAGGATTGCTTGGCCACCAAGGCCACGTGACATTGGATTTTCCTAGGTTGTTGACCCAAATGGGATAGTCGGGAACAGCAACCAAGCCGCTGAAGTCGTGGTCGCCTAACGGACCCTTCGCCCAGTTAGCTTGATCCTTAGCGTAATAATACATGTTCATGTACATCTGTGCTTTGGCGATGTTGTACTCGTAAGTAGGCAATGTCGGGTGGTAGGTATCATGAGATGGAAGTATGAACGTTTTTCCTTGAATTGGCGTAGCAACTCCCCAGCTTGGCAGCACGTTAGTGAATATGTCTTGGTATGGAATAGCATGAGCCAAGGCCAGTCGAACGTACCTGTTGCTCAGGACAGGGTTTCTTTGCTGTATCCATAAGGGATGGCTTGCTGGGTACAAGTATGTATAGACCCTGTGAGTTGGCCAGCCGCTCATGGCTTGCCAGTCACTTACAGGTGCAGTTGGATATTCGATGAAATCAGCTTCGAGATTCCTGAGGGCTATGAATCTAGTCGTTGCCGTACCTATGATCTTCAGGATGAATTGGTCAGGCATAGTGGGCGACCAGCCAAGGGTGTTTACGAAATTGGCTCGCTTCTGGAATGTGATAGTCTCAATGGCGCCCGGAGTCCCAGTGTACGAGACAGGCACGTACGGACCCAAACATTCCAAGCCTTGTTTAGTGCCTCCGCCGATTATTCCATCCGCACTGTCTGGAAGCGGGTCGCTGCTGTAGGGTTGGGTACTCCAGTTTGTGGGATGCCGCTTCGGATGTGCGGGGTCCCACAATTGATGTTTTGGCAGCATGCCTAAAGCCCATCCGATGGCTTGATATCCTTCAAAGTCGTAGTCTGGTCCCATTGCTGGTTTATAGACGAAATCAACTGTATACCTGTCGACAACGTTAACTTCGTCTATCAAGTAGCTGAAATCTCCGTAGGATTGGCTTTTCATTGCATTATCGAGGTTTAGCTCCCAAGTATAAGCTACGTCTGAGGCGTTGAATTCTACTCCGTCAGTCCATGTGAGTCCAGATCGCAGAGGAACTCTTGCAGTCCACCTTCCGTCTGGCTTCTGATACCACGTTGCATTGGCAGCAGCTAGAGTTGGTAGAACAGTAAACCTGCCACTTGTCGGATAAGTCATATCCTCCCGTGATTGACGATATAGCATACCCTGTTTTAGGACGTTGACTGTCTCCTCGGTGTAAGTCAAAGTTCCCAACGGGAACAAAGTCCAGATATCGTCAGCTGCAGCCCATATGACTGTGTTGCTCCCCACGCTTCTGCGATCATAAGGTGTGGTCGGTGCCACTTCGTTGAACTTGGTCTCATTAATGTCAAGTTGACTCAGATCATATAGCCATGCGACATCGTCCCAACCATCCAAGTAAGAAGCCCGAGCAGAATACTGGTTGGCGTAGTAGATCGGTATTACTGGTGGGTTGTGCATGAACCTCTCTTGCCATAGGTACATGTACTGCGTGTGTTTTGCTGAGGTAGTAGCTGTCTGCGCTTTCTGGTACAAATCATCTGCTATTGTGTCATTCCAAGACATAATGTTCCAGCCAGTAGGCGGCGTGCCCCATGAATAAGCCATCTCATCTAGCCATATGTAGCTCGAAGGATTCAGCCACCATTCAAAGATTGTAAGATCCCATCCGTCGACTCCAAGCTCGTGCACCCCATCACCATCATAGTCTCCAGTTCTGTTCCATTGGTCACCCCAGATAATTGATTCCCAGTCTCCAGGGTCATAATAGACCCGCTGCACTGTAATACCGATCTTTGCGAATTCGGTCACGAGCTTCGCAGCTATGTTGTGGTAGCCACCATAATAGCCAGGACCAGGATCACTGTTCAGGACCATCCATAATGTGATGTTTGCTGGCGCCTTAGCTGGGGCGATTAGAGCAACTGAAAACACGCTCAGAATCAACATCGAGATCAGAGCGGCTGAAAGACAATTCAAGCGAATTCGTGCAGAATCAACAATAGTCAATACTCTACTCTCTCCTTTATTCTCACTTCTGAGGTCTTTAGCGTCACTAATAAAGAGAATCAAAGATGTGATTTAAGTATTTCCCAAAGTGTCAACTAGAAAACACTTCTACATTCTGCCCAAGAATCATATAGGTTGCTAAGCACTTAACTCGCAGATCAAGCTCCCTTTTTTCGCCAAGCCTCTTTCACTATGTCTCTAAGCTGCTCCTTAATCCCCTTATCTAAAGGTTCAGGCCTGTGAGTGGCGAGAATCCGCTTTGCCTTTTCCTTTGCAACTCGCACCACATCACGCAACTTCATATTGTCCAAGGTATTTGGCGTGAAGAGCTCTCGCCTTAAATTCCTCAATGTGTGTTTCTCAA
>Ga0315314_1001649_pt1 | contig 19663 bp, 18 predicted proteins | sample TDP9_MG_FD_203631 | JGI IMG/M metagenome (GOLD analysis project Ga0315314, IMG submission 203631) | Freshwater sediment microbial communities from Lake Towuti, South Sulawesi, Indonesia - TDP9 | ecosystem: Environmental > Aquatic > Freshwater > Lake > Sediment | place: Indonesia: South Sulawesi... | reverse complement strand
GCGGTTCTATACCTAGTCGAGCAAATCCAAAGAATAAGAGAGATGATAGAGCTTCCGCTGCGACACCCAGAAGTTTTTGACCGACTAGGTATAGAACCGCCCAAAGGTGTATTGTTACAAGGACCGCCCGGCACTGGAAAAACACTAATTGCAAAAGCGGTGGCCAACGAAACCTTCGCCACTTTCATAAGCCTCAGCGGTGCGGAGATCCACGGCAAGTATTACGGAGAATCTGAGGCTCGCGTAAGAGAGATCTTCAATGAGGCTGAACAAAACAAACCATGCATTATCTTCATTGACGAAATCGATGCCATAGCACCAAAAAGGGAAGAAGTGCATGGAGAAGTCGAGAAGAGAGTAGTCTCTCAACTGCTAGCACTGATGGATGGGCTGGAGCCAAGAGGACAGATAGTGGTTATCGGAGCAACAAACCGACCCAACGCTATAGACCCAGCGCTCAGAAGAGGAGGGAGATTCGACCGAGAAATAGAGATAGGAATACCTGACAAAAAAGGACGGTTCGAAATCCTTCAGATACATACCCGAGGAATGCCACTCACTGAGGATGTAGACCTCCAAAAACTCGCCGACTTGACACACGGCTTCACCGGAGCCGACATCTCAGAACTGTGCAAAGAAGCCGCCATGAAGGCGCTGCGGAGAGTTCTCCCCGAGATAGATTTCGAAGCTGACTACATCCCAATAGAAGTACTCAACAAACTCGTGGTCACAATGGAGGATTTCCTGGACGCCCTGAGGTTTGTGGAGCCCTCTGCCCTAAGGGAAGTACTCATAGAGACACCCAACGTCACATGGAACGACGTTGGAGGCCTTCAAGAAGTGAAACAAGCACTAAGGGAAGCCATCGAATGGCCCCTGAAATATCCTGACGTTTTCGAAAAAGCGGGGGCAAAGCCTCCAAAGGGCATACTGCTCCACGGACCACCAGGTTCGGGCAAAACTCTTCTGGCCAAAGCTGTGGCTAAAGAAAGTGAAGTAAACTTCATCAGTGTTAAGGGACCAGAACTCATGAACAAATTCGTAGGCGAATCAGAGAGGGGCGTAAGAGAAACCTTTAGGAGAGCGAAACAAACCGCACCATGCATTATATTCTTCGACGAAATCGATGCTTTGGCACCTAGGCGGGGGAGTGGAATTGCAGATTCCCACGTTTCTGAGAGAGTTATAAGCCAACTTCTCACGGAAATGGATGGCCTAGAGGAACTCCGCGGAGTCATAGTTCTAGCTGCAACAAACCGAGTGGACTTGATCGATCCCGCTTTGCTAAGAGCTGGAAGATTCGACCAAGTTCTTTACGTTCCACCTCCAGATAAGGAGGCAAGATTAGAAATTTTCAAGATCCATACAAGGAAAAACCCACTTGCTGAAGACGTATCCTTAGAGCAACTAGCTGCAGAAACCGATGGATGCATGGGATCGGATGTAGAGGCAATTTGCAGAGAGGCCACCATGCAGGCTATTAGAACATTCCTCAACAATGGTACAAGACGAAAAGATGGAGGAGCCTCCCAACTTAAGGTGACTGTGCAAGATTTCCGACAAGCTATCAAGAAAGTCAAAGAACAAAGAACGGACAAGAATGTGGAGGGCACTCTTCTATGAAAAAGCCAATGAGTGAAGAAAACTCAGCCATAAACAACCAGAGTGACATGGAATCAATTAAAGAGTGGATTAACGGAAAACTCAAGATGATCCATAGAAAAATGGTGGAATTGTTCAGTATTGATTTTGATTACTTTAGTGACATCAAAATACTCAAGCAATCAGACATTCTTTTACAGTTAACTCAACGTATACGGAATGACCTTAAAGAAAACGGTGTGGTGTACAATATCTCTCAGTGGAAACGAATCCGTGAAAGCCTCTCAAAAAATCGAATTCCAGGCTTTTTCGAGAACTTCGCTTTTTACAATCCCAAGGATGATGTTTTATACTTAAACGAGATAATGACGACGAGCCATCCGGAAAAAATAATTCCTGTATGCGCACATGAACTCTCCGAAAAACTCCTCTTTACTTATCTTTCTGTGCCGCTAAAAAAGCCCGCACGCACTGTGGTTGAAGTATATATCGAAGCCAAAAAGACGAATAATATGAGAAAGCTCCATGAATTTTTGAACGGATATACAGACATCATTTTCAAAAGCATTCTGAAAGAAGGAATCTGCGAAGCCTTGGCCCTTCAAACTCTGCGTTACATAGACTCGGAAACGAAAGTGACATCCTTAGAAAAAGATCTCGAAATAGGGCATTCAAAATGTATAGATGCGCTCTTTAAACTAGATAACTTGAAAAAGAAAATAGAAGAAAACCTAACGCGATTGGACGGAAAAAGACAGAGAACGCAGATACTGAATGAAGAGAAACTCATCAAAGAAGTTCTCAGAAGCTTCCAGATAATTAAAGGGATTTCATACTACCTAGGCTATCCGCTTGCAAAGGCTATTGTGGAAAAATACGGAATCAGAGGAGTAAAGCTCGCACTAGAGGAATATCCACCGCTTAGAGCCCAGTATTTTGCCAATCCACAAGCGTATCTAACCCTATTAGAAAAAATGACGACGTTTACTGAATAAAGGAGGTGAAAAAATGACGAAAAAAGAAAAAGCGAGAAAACTTGATGCAGAAAAAGACCTTGAACAACTCAAGAGAGAGATTGAACAAAAAGGGAAAGAAATCGAACAACTCAAGAAAACCATAGAAGAGATGAGGACAAAGATCCAAGAGAAAGAGAAAACCGCCGAAACAGTGGAGCTAGGCAAAGTATTTGACGACGTTTCAGAACTCCTCGACATTGGTTTCAGCATATTTGGCACATCTGGCAGAATCCAAGGCGAAAAATCCAGAGGTAAGGGATTATTCGGACTAATCAACGATTTAGCTAAACTGGCCGAAAAGTCTGAGACATACCAAAAGAGAATAAATCTCGGAGAAAAGGGAATAATCGATTTCCGTGTAAGCTCTCGCCCAATAAGAGGACATTGCGAAATAGGGCCAGCAAGTCGCTTGAAGATAAGAAAGCCCAGTAAAGAAAGCCTGCCCACACGTACACCAATGCCTCCAACAGCCAGCTCAACGGAGGAAAGGGAACCGATTGTCGATGTCTTCGAAGAAGAAGACCACATAAACGTGATGGCTGAGTTACCAGGTGTCAAAAAGAACGAAATAAGCTTAGACATAGAGAAAAATATCCTAACAATAAGCGTCAACACTCCAGCAAGGAAATACTATAAAAAAGTAGAGCTCCCAACCTCTGTCAATAAGGACGCGATAGAATCCAGCTACAGAAACGGCATTCTAGAAATTAAACTACGGAAGGCAGAGAACACCAGAAAGGCGGAGAAAAAAGCGTAGAGTGAAGTGAACAAATAAGCATTAAGTTGAGAGTGAATCTGTTGAATGATGAAATAAATTACGTTCAGCTTGAAAAATTGGAAGACATCGTCAGGATGATGTCTTCGTCGTTGAGGTCTCCTCCGCTCCACCACAAAGAAGTCGAAGACGGACACGTCTACTTTCTTCCCGCATCCTTGGCATTAGGGAAAGCAGTCTATACTTTGTCAAAGTGAAGGAAAAAGTGGAAAAGAAATACATTGTACTAGACACGGTTCACGACAAGATTTCCTTCAGCGATGAACTTAGCACCAAACCAAGCCTACAACACTTCTCAATAGTGGAAGTCCAAGCACAGAACATCTTGCCTACGGACATACTTTGACGACGCTTACGATTTACTACATTTATAGCACGAGCAGAGGTCTCGGTATCTGGCATTGATTTTGTCTCAGTTGTTCCACCGTGGCTCTTAGTTTCGCTATCGCTTTTACCATTTTACTATTCACTAGCTCTTGCAAACGCCCTGAACCATAAGCAATTTTAACCTGCGCTTGTCAATTCGATTGTTAACCATTCCCATGTTTTACTTCCACGTTTAGGACAACGCTTGATGATGATTGGATTAAACAAATCTCAAATAAGACCTTTTAAATACTTAAGCGGCATAGAAGCCCCACAAGACAGATTTAAGAGGGGTTAAGCAGTTACTACGTTTTTTCGAACTAATCCTCTATGTAGAATTTTTGTCTAAAATGAACTAAAATATACTTGTCCTCAAAATTTGATTTAGTAGTGGTTCAATGCATAGAGTGCTATTTCAAATCTTTTATTTTTTTGGTTAGTCTACATGCCTCTACCTTAAGAGTAGTCTTTAATGTGCATGACTCTGAAACGTTCCTTCGCTTTTTCATGCAGTTTTTCGTCGGCGGTGATTATGGGTGCTTGCAATTTGTTGGAGAGGGATAGATAAGATGTATCATATACAGTTAGGTCTAGGCCGGACGCTATGGACAATCCTTCAGATGCTTCAGCCCAACTTATGTTATGCAGCTTTATCTTCATGTTACCCAAAGCCTTTAAGGCTTCTTCGGCGTCTTTCCCATCGATCCTTCCGAGTTTCATGGCTATCCACAGGGCATTCGCCGCTTCTTGCACAATGAAGCTGGGTGCGCATAGCTCCACGAGTCCTAAGATGTGATCTTCTTTTAACCTCAGTGCCTTCCCCTGGTAAGGTTCTCCGGGCAGAACCCACTTTGCTAGGACACTAGCGTCTATCACGTATCGAGGCGTAGGCTTACCTCTCCCTATACTCCCTGATCCACGAAACTAGCTCGTCTGTAGAAACTGGTTTAGCCCTTGCCCTTACCTCGTCAAGCTTAGCGGAGGCATCCTTCAGCTGCTGCTCCTCGATCTTCTTTACGATGGCCCCTCGAATATACTCGCTCCAGTTCACGTTAACCTCCCTCATCCTATCCTTCAGCTCACCCGGAATTTTCACTGTAATTACTGCAATCCTCATCAAACCACCAATGTATATACTACGGTAAATACATATAAGCATTACCAGCAGTTCAAGACATAAGTACTTATATAGCAACTTTTCATGAATCAAATCAGAGTCTTTTGTTTCTCGCTGGAAACGAGGTTTGATACTCTTGCCCCTATGAGTCTTATTTTTCTATTTGGTCGAAGATATGTTTGAATAAGTTCATGGGATGTTTTTTGAAGGTCTTTCAGTCTGTTTGTGAGGAAGGGTAGAGTCTTGCTGTGAGTGTGGGTTTCGAAGTTTTCGTACCGAATTTTCACCGTGACCGTTTTGAAGAGAAGGTTAAATTCTCTTACTTCTTTGTATACTTCTTCTGCGAGTCTGTCTAACGTTTCAAGGACGATGTCGGGGTTAGACGTGTCCTCTTCAAAGGTAACATCTCTACTAACAGACTTTATCTCCCCCCTCTCCTCAACTTCGCTCCTATCCATCCCTTGAGCCATAAGATAGAATTGTGTGCCCATAACCCCGAACGCTTCCACTAATCTTGTGGGGTCATAGGCGGCAAGCTCACCCACCGTTTTGATCCCTATCTCATTCAATTTTCGCTCCGTTTTCTTGCCCACCCACAGCAATTCGCCGACAGGTAGAGGGGAAAGAAACGCTTTAACGTCTTTTTCTTCCACCGCCGTTAACCCATCTGGTTTCTTGATGCCGCTGGCTACTTTTGCCACCAGCTTGTTAGGCCCAACACCAACAGAGCACGTGAGCTTTTCTTTTTCATATATCTCCTCTTTGATGTTTTGTGCCAATTCTTTTGCGTCTTCAAAATTTTTCGCTCTTAAACTGATGTCTAAGAAGGCTTCGTCTATGCCGAACTGCTCGAACTTATCCGCATATTTTCTAAGAACTGCCATGATCCTTGAAGAAACTTCTTCGTAGAGTTTATAGATCACTGGTAGATAAACCGCTTCGGGGCAACGCTTCCACGCCTTAGAAATGGGCATTCCAGACCGAATACCAAATTTCCTCGCTTCATAGTTGCAAGTGCTGACAACACCCCTTCCCTTCCCCTTTTTAGGGTCAGCTCCCACAACAATCGGCTTACCCCTATATTCAGGATGCTCCCTTTCTTCCACAGCAGCAAAGAAGTGATCCATATCCACATGAATAATTATCCTATTTGCTCCCATTTTTCTTCATTTTCCAACATCTTTTAATAGCTATCTTGCTCAACTTTATCTGGTAGAAGTAATCGTCATTAACGATTTGAACCTACCGCTTTGTGAACCCCTTCAACATCTCCAAACCACGATACTTTACCACAGCCGTAACTCTAGTTCAAGGCATAGTCATCTCTTCACGTTCTTTGCAGTTCTTTTAAACGCTAAGGCATAATAATAACAAAGAAGAATTAGCTTGGCAGAAACCTATTGTCAAGGAATCTAATTCTGTCGGATTCGAATTCAGATTTCAATTAAAAGATAAAATATTTTTGATGAAAGTACTATGTAAATTTGGTGAGCATTTTGGAAGCAAAAACATTAAAAGTACTGCATGAAAGAATCGTCAAAAGTTTCATGGATATGTTGATTTTAGCGGAGTTAACGGATGGCCCCTTGAGTGGCTACGACGTTGTCGCGTTTATTCATAAAAAATTCCATCTTTTAGTGAGTTCAGGCACGGTCTACTCTCTTCTCTACTCTATGGAAAGAGATGGATTGATAAAGGGCAGATGGACTGCAAGAAGGAGGGTTTACACCTTAACCGAGAAGGGCGGGGAAACCATCAAGGATATCATAAACTTAAATGACCAAATCCAATACTTTTTGTCAAACCTCTTCAAAGGCTACAAAGGAATGCCGTTAAGCATACCCGTGAGAGAGTAAGTCTTGCGGCCATGGTTTTTAACTATGGAAAGAAACTTTAAAATCTGCTGAGCAGTCATCAAAAGTTTTAGAGGTAAACTCAAAATGAAAGCCCGAAGAAATCTTCCCAAGGAGTTAATCCTTTGCGCGTTTCAGGGTGAGTGTGAGTTTAAAACAGTTATTCTTTATCCAGGTGCCCATAATTCTAAGATTCCATACGTAATCTGTGTCTGGAAAGATTGTTGTAATCAACAAACTACCTCAGTCATGAGTTCAGCTCGGTGGCTTAAATCGTCGAAAGCGTAGTTTTGCTTTTTTCTCGGACGAAAACACGGAGATTTCTTAAAAGACGCTAATACTTTGTAGCTTTTTAAAATATTTTAATGGTATGTTCGATAAGCAAGTGTTTTAGGAAGTCTCCGATTAGGTAGGAGATGACGGCTCCTATGAGAGCTAGCATGGCGTATTTAAGTCCTGTTTTGTAAAGGTTTTCTCCGCTTAATCTACCTACATATCCACCTAAAACAAACGCCAAGATCATTCCGACGGAAAACGTGAGAACCACGGCCGTGTTGATGTCGAAAAACAAGAAGGGAGAAAGCAAGATGATCAACGCGAGAATTGTGGCTAAAAAAGAAACCACTCCACTCATCCAAACCTCCTTCGTAGAGTGAATTCTAGTTTTTACTCCATGCTCCTCAGTTTCGTGGATTTGCACACCCCTCTCCGTTTCTTGTGAGATGAAGAAACCTATTGAATTTCCAAACGCGTCGGCTAGTCCGCCGATGATGCCCGAAATGATAACTAAGGTTGAATTGGAGGTAGCCTCGGCAACACCTATGGTTAGGCCTATAAAACAAATAATTCCGTCAGCCAAGCCAAAGGCGAACCCCTCCATTCTGTAACTGGTTTCCTCGTGCTCTTTTTCAGCCATTTTATCACGTGTTCTGGTATTGTCCTGTTTTCCTTTGCATGTACCCAATTATCTAAATCTATCACACCTAAAAGGATATCCCCCCTCCATCTAATCGCGATTAGGTGCTGACGAATTGAAAACTTTTCCCAAACTCCTCAAGGTGAGCTATTTTCTTCAGCTTCTTCCTAGGTCTTATCAAGTGAGCCACTTTAGCCGAGATGTCCAGCTTCTCCCTCGGATAGCCTAACGCTAAAAGGGCGACAACCTTCAGGTGGCTAGGTATCTTTAGCATTTCCCTAATCTTCGCTTCATTGAAGCTGCCGATCCAGCAAGTGCCCAGTCCCTCGCCAGTAGCGGCAAGCACGAGGTTCTCCATGGCGATGCAAGTTTCAATGGCGTACCATCGCGGAGATGCCTTTGGATCTCCACATCCAACAATCACCACTGGCGATTCCGCTAAGAAACGACCGTACCTGCACCCTTTAGCGATCGTCTTTCTCTTATCTGGGTCCATGACCACGATGAAGTGCCAAGGCTGAAGATTCCCAGCCGAGGGAGCCAGCCTAGCCGCCTCCAAAACTTTACGGAGCTTCTCGACAGGAACGGGAGTAGACTCATATGACCTAACTGATCTCCTTCCTCGAATAGCCTCTAAAACGTCCAACACTGATTCCTCGAAATTTAACAGAGTGAGAACAGATCATTTAAGGCTATATACAAGTAAATATTTAGGCTAGAGTGTTGAAAGATTAAGAAGGAAATATGGGCGCCATCATGAAAATAGGGAGCGGAGCGCTGGATAGAAGAGGTTTATCGAATGTCTAAGCTGTACCTCACGAAGTGCCCGGTGGGAACTAATTCTGGAGGTCGCGGTTGTGGAGGATTTTACAGAAATCTCTAGGATACTGGCTGGTGAAGGAAGTAGGCAGTCCATCCGTGGGTGGCTCTACAACAAGAGGTCAAGCGGCGGTGTTCTCTTTTTAATATTAAGAGACGGCACGGGGATAATTCAGTGTGTTCTCAAGAAGGATAAGTTTGGTGAGGAAACCTACGAGAAGATCGATAAATTAACGATGGAGTCTGTTTTAGAGATCACTGGAGTGATTAGAGAGGATCCACGTGCTCCCGGGGGCTACGAACTCTTAGCAGAGGACATAAAGGTTATTCATGAGGCTACTAAGGGATTCCCGATAGCGAAGAAGTATCATAGTCCGAGCTTCCTTCTGGACCATAGGCATTTATGGATTAGAAGCAAGAAAATGCAGACTATACTCCGGGTTAGGGCGAAGCTGCTTCAAGCCGCGAGGGATTGGCTTGAAGGTCAAGGCTATACAGAGGTGCATGTGCCGATCCTCACCGCTGCCGCTTGCGAGGGAGGAGCCACCCTGTTTCCTGTAGATTATTTCGGTAAGAAGGTGTACCTAGCGCAGAGTTGGCAGTTGTACGCTGAGGCGGTCATCGCCAGCTTGGGAAAAATTTACACGGTGGCACCTTCTTTCAGGGCTGAGGAATCTAGGACGAGGAGGCACCTCACGGAGTATTGGCATCTGGAGGTGGAAGAGCCTTTTTGTGACCTAGAGGGGACGATGAAGACCCAAGAGGAGTTGATCACCCATGTTTGCCACACACTAGCCAAGGAAGCATCTAAAGAACTGGAAATGCTTGGGAGGAACCCCACGGAGTTACTTGGCATCAAGCCTCCATTCAAGAGGATAACCTACGATGAGGTCATAGAAATCTTACAGAGGGACGGGATGAAGATCATGTGGGGAGACGACCTAGGCTGGGAGCAGGAAAAAGTCTTAGCGATAAAGTTTGATCAGCCATTCTTTGTTACGCATTATCCGAAGGGGGTTAAGGCATTTTATCATAAGCCGGACCCTAAGAGACCTCAAGTAACTCTATCCGCCGATCTGCTAGCCCCAGAAGGGTATGGGGAAATTATTGGCGGTGGTCAAAGAATACATGACCTCGACGAACTACTGGGTAGGATGAGGGAGGAGGGACTCGACCCAGAGGACTATCAATGGTACATAGACTTAAGGAAGTATGGCTCTGTGCCCCACGCTGGCTTTGGACTAGGCGTCGAGAGGACGGTTATGTGGGTTTGCAAGCTGAAGCACATAAGGGACGCCATAGCCTTTCCACGGCTCGTACGCAGAAAAGTCTACCCATAGCCGATTTAACTGGACAGCTGGGTCGAGTAGCAAGTTACCGTAGCGACGTATCTGAGATTGCCTTCTATGTTTCTGCTGAAGTCCCGATTTTATCTTAAAATATTTATTCAAAATCGCAAGCAGTTAAATTTTTATATTGTTATGCATAGCTTTTACATGATGTTAATTCAATTTGGTGTATTGATAGTAAGCCTAGCTGGATTAATCTTTTTTGCTGACAAGTTAGTTGATGCTTCAGCGAGGATCGCAAAGGCCTTTGGCATCAGCGATGTAGTTATAGGTTTAACACTGCTTGCATATGGTACTTCGTTGCCAGAGTTTGCAGTATCGTCTATTGCCGCGTTTGAGGTGCATCCCGAGTTGTCGATTTCGAATATAATAGGGTCAAACATATTTAACGTTGCTTTTATACTCGGGGCTGCAGCCCTCATTAGACCTTTAGTAATAAAAGACACGCATCTTGCCACGCGAGATGGCAGCATTATGGTGTTAACAGCGCTATTTCTTATTTTTCTGCTCTTTTATTTCAATGAAATTGGGCGCATAGTTGGGTGTTTCATGGTTTTATCGTTAGGCCTGTATACCTATTATGTATTAACGCATGATAAAACACCATGTGAGAAAAAAGGAGATACGGCTATCTCAAAGGCTAGAGAATCTTGCATTGCTTTAGGCTGTCTTTTGATGGTACTTGTATGCGGCAGGTTTACGATAAGCTCGGCGATTGAGGTTGCGAGGGGACTAAGAGTCACCGAGTGGCTCATTGGCGCCACCATTGTGGCTGCTGGAACCTCCCTTCCAGAGACAGTTGTAAGCATCTCCGCGGCCCGAAAGGGATTCTTTGGCATGTCAATTGGGAACATCGTGGGGTCTAATATCTTCAATGTCCTTTGGATACTGGGATTTGCAGCTATGCTACATCCATTAGTCGTCTATTTTGATTCAATAAAATGGGACAGTCTCTTTTTAATAGTGATTACCGTGTTGTTTGCATGTGACTTAATTAGAAGAAGGATATCAAGACTTAAGGGTGCAGTTTATTTGGCAATATACCTTGGCTACGTAGCCTATCTATTAACAATGCAAAGGTTACCAATTCCAATTTAACAAATTGGGGTGGGTTCAATAACATTTGATAGAGGAAGGTAAAAGGTTTTATAGATATAGAGATATTTTAGAGCCTCATGGAGCTATTGATACAATTTACAATTTTGATGGTTAGTCTTGCTTCTTTGTTATTCTTTGCAGATAAACTTGTGGACGCTGCTACAAAGATGGCAAAGGCAGTGGGTGTTTCCAGCACCCTCATTGGTTTAACCATATTAGCTTACGGCACATCCCTTCCAGAGCTTGCAGTTTCCTCAATTGCTTCTTTAAGGCATTATGACCCACTCTCGATTTCAAATATAGTAGGCTCGAATATTTACAATATCGCAGTTATAATGGGGGTCTGTGCAATTGTAGCTTTAATGGAAAACAAAAATAGATTGTTATGGTTAAGGGATGGTAGCTTTATGACCATTTCCGCTATTTTTTTGGGTATCGCATTGTTCTTTGGAGAGATCGGAAGGATTACAGGGCTTTTGATGGCCCTTGTGCTTTTAGGCTATACCTATTACATTGTTAAACACGAGAAGGCCACTAGTCATATCAAAGAGGACAAAGCCATTTCAAAAGGTAAAACAATATTAACCGTACTGCTTTGTTTGGCTGGAGTGCTTGTAAGCGGGAATTATACGGTTAATTCAGCAGCGAATGTGGCAAAGTTGGCTGGAGTGACTGAATGGCTGATTGGATCTACTATAGTTGCGGCTGGAACATCATTACCAGAAACCGTGGTTAGCATAATCGCTGCTAAGAAAAAGGAAATGGGTATAAGTATAGGGAACATTGTAGGTTCGAATTATTTTAACATTCTATGGATTCTTGGATTTGCATCAATGTTAAAACCCCTATCTGCAAGTTTTCAAGCAATAGCAATAGATCTATTATTTTTATTCGTCATCACAATCTGGTTTCAGTTTGATTTAATGAAAGGAAAAATAAATAAAATAGAGGGAATCAGTTACATTTCGCTTTACATAATCTATTTATTATATCTAACCAAGATTTTCTTCATCTAAAATATTACAGATATACTCTCAAACATTCTTCAAAGGTTATTTTTATTTTGGTTTCACCATGCCTTAATTTTCTGTAAGGCGTAGGCTTTACCAACAATACAATGAAACCATGAATAGGGAGGCGAAGCTAGAAAAGTTGTGCAGATTAAACTAGGAAAGGAGCTATGATTATTGCTATGATTGTCATCAGCTTGATTAGGATGTTAATCGATGGCCCGGCTGTATCCTTAAATGGGTCGCCGACAGTATCGCCAACTACCGCCGCTGCGTGCGTCGGCGTCCTCTTTCCTCCATAGTGACCCATCTCAATGAATTTTTTGGCATTATCCCACAATCCGCCGGCATTCGCCATTAATAATGCAAATATTAAGCCAGTCACAATGCTTCCAGCTAGGAAGCCTCCTAGTGCCCCCCTTCCGAGAATGAAGCCTACGACAATTGGCATTATCAAGGCTGAAAGGCCAGGAGCTATTAGCTCCTTTATGGCTCCATGGGTGCTTATCTCGACGCATTTTTTATAATCTGGCTTAGCACCAGGCCTTCCTTCAAGCAGTCCCGGTATTTCTCTAAATTGTCTTCGCACCTCTTCAACCATCCTAAACGCGTTTCGACCCACAGCCAAGATAACTAAAGCGCAGAATAATGCTACCACACACCCTCCGAGAAATAAGCCTGCGACAATGCTGGGCTTTAACAAATCCAATGTTGAAACCTTTGCCAACTCTGAATATGTGGTGAAGAGGGCTATGGCGGTTAAAGCCGCCGAGCCAATAGCAAAGCCTTTGCAAATCGCCTTTGTTGTATTGCCCACAGAATCGAGGGCATCCGTAACGTTTCTAGCTTCCTCAGGCAACCCCGACATTTCAACTAATCCTCCAGCGTTGTCGGCGATGGGTCCATACGCGTCAGATGCCACCACGATTCCCGTGACTGCAAGCATGCCTACGCCAGCCATTACGATGCCATATATGTTTCCCACGGCGAAATACGCCACAACCACGGCTACTGCTATCGCTATTATTGGCAGAACTGTACTAAGTAACCCCATGGAGAAGCCTGTCAATATGCCTATGGCTGCGCCCGACTGTGCGGATTCAGCAGTAAACTGAGCTGGGTGATGAATTCTATTCGTGAAATAGTCTGAAGTAAATCCAATAACCAATCCAGCCACCAGTCCACATACTATAGCAATGAACAACTTCAGCCCCGCCTCCCAGCCAAATACGTATTGGGATACGAGGCAAGAGCCGATGGCTGTTAAGACGCACGCAGCCACACTTGCACCATTAAGGGCGTAACTTGGATCTTTTCCCTCTTTAACTCGAACAAAGAATACTGCAAGGATAGACGCTATAATACCGACAGCACAGATCAATAATGGCAGGATGACACCTGCCTCATCGTAGTATATGTAACCAATGATCATTGCTGCTACAGTGCTAGCCACATACGATTCAAATAAATCGGCACCCATACCTGCCACATCGCCCACGTTGTCGCCCACCTGATCTGCTATTACGGCTGGGTTTCTTGGGTCATCTTCGGGGATGCCAGCTTCCACCTTGCCAACTAGGTCAGCTCCTATGTCCGCCGTCTTTGTGTAGATTCCTCCTCCCACTCTAGCAAAGAGGGCAACAGCGCTCGCTCCAAAACTGTACGGTAGGACAAGCTCTGGACGCCCAGACCAGTAGTAGAATAGAAGGGTTCCGAGCAGACCGATTCCTGTGACAAACATCCCCATTGCAAGTCCGCCATGAAACGCCACCTTTAGTGCCTTGCTTAAACCAAATAAAGTGGCGTTTGCCGTCCTTGAGTTTGCTCGTATGGCTACGTGCATTCCAAGAAAGCCTGCAATTGTGGAGGAGAGGGCTCCACCTACGAAGGCGATGGATGCGAAGAAACCCCAGTTTGGGGCGACGGCAAGAAGGGCGGCGATGATCATGACGAAGGTCCATATGGTTGTGTACTGTCTTTTCAAATAGGCTACTGAGCCCTCTTGAATAGCCCCTGCTATCTCCATCATTCGTGAGGAACCAGGACTCTCTTTAAGAGCTAAACGGGCTGAAATCCAGGCTACTGTTAGTGCGGCGAGTCCGGATATTGGGGCGAGGAGCATCCAATCCAATTTATAGTCCTCCAGTCATTGAATTACTTCTGATATATTAAATTTGGAGCAGATATAAGCATTTAAATTAACGAGCACAATAATATGGAGGTTTGCACGTTACTTATACAAGGCTCTAAGCTTCCTAGGCACATGCTTGAACGAAGGATTAAAAGCGTCACAGTTCAAAATAAATGGTGCATGAGGCTCTTACAGGCATAAATATGAAAAGGCTAACTGAGGGAACAAGAAAGACGAGGATGACTGGGAAGGAGAACCTCTGGATACTGCAGCTCATCGATAACCCTAGCATCGCCGCCGACCTGAACTATAGCACAGATTATTTATTGGCTAAAGCCTCGAAGGTGGCCTGGGGAAAGGGACTTTGCGTGGTTTGCAAGGGTTCTAAGTTTTTGTGTGGGAAAACCCGCTGCCCCCTCATGGTGAGGCTGAATTTTTACTTTAGGACGATGCCCCTCATCGAAGGAACAGATGTGGATGGCGCCTCTCCCCCCAGTGTTTTTGTGGGTCGAATAGGCTATCCCTACGTGTACGCTGGCCCACTAGTTCCGCCTGTTCATGAAGACACCAGCCTTTTTGACCTACCCGAGCTTTGGTTTGGAAAGTCCATCGACGAAATTGTTGGCTTCCGGTCGATGCTGATTCGCGGGAAGCATCGGGTTCATGTGAAAAACTTTGAGGAAGCTGGAAAGATCATGGATAAAACTCGGGAACTTGCTCTATCGATTGGTCCGGTGGATGTGGAGTTGGCGCTCAAGAATAAGCCTCGCCGTTACCTAATCTTGGATGACGAGGTCCAGCCGTTTGGTCCTTCTGCGCCCATCTTAGACATGAGGGTTGGGACCGCCCGCTGGGACCATCAGATCGAGAAAGCCTACGGGGATACGGACCTAAAGGCGGCGGAGGCAGTCGCCGCGCTATATGAGAGGGGCGTCTTAGTTACAAGGATACAGCGAGCCTTCAGCGTCGGAGCCTTCGGACTAAAGGACAACCGAAGGCTGGTCCCCACACGATGGAGCATCACCGCTGTCGACAGCATCCTTTCGAAGGACTTGATCGAACGAATCAAGACGTTTCCGGAGATCAACGAGTATCGGGTCTATGAGTCGAGATACTTGGACAACCGGTTTGAAGTGCTGATGATACCCTGTGCCTGGAGCTACGAGGCGATGGAGGCTTGGTACCCCGGAACAGTTTGGAACCCGACTGGACGTAGCATCGTAATGTTTTCCGACTGGGAGGGATATGAGGGACGCACCACCTACGCGGACATTGGAGGCTGCTACTACGCGGCACGACTAGCCGTCTGCGAAATGTTGATGAAAGAGAGGCGCCAAGCAACCGTCGTGGTGCTTCGTGAGGCTCATCCGGGCTACATCATGCCCGTCGGAGTTTGGCAAGTCCGCGAAAACGTGAGAAACGCCATGAGGCAACCACCATTAAAGTATAACACGCTGGAAGAGGCGCTCCAAAGAATCGCCAGCCAATTCCAAATACCACTACTCCAATGGATCACAAAAAGCCGACTCGTACAAAGCGCCCTATACCAAAAGAAAATCACCGAATACTTCAGAAAAAATAACAACTAAAATGAACCGCTGAGAAAAACTATCTTCAGAAAATGCTCACACTCGTTTATTAGGGTTTAGCTGCGTGGACTTTAATGAATTTTTGAGTCAATTGTTTTGATTAAGTCTTGAATGAGGTCAACTTCCTCTCTTCAAAAGTAGGGTTCTCCGCACTGTTGACCAATCCCTGCTGGAACGTCGTCAATAAAGAGACATAGCTTAGACTACCGTGTTCGTCTTCACGTTTTGAATCGAGACGAAAGAAAGCCAGAGAATGGCACGGTGCTAGGGTTTTGCGTGTTTTATCCAGGATGACACTTCTTCGATGGTGGGATTTTCGCTTTCCGTGATCTTGCCTTGTTCCACGTAGGCTTTAGCGACATCCGCGATTCTCCTGCTGAGGTGAATGGGGTCCTGGTTGGCAAGCTCCCTCCTGCTCCGAATTCCCACCTCTTCCAGCAGTTCTACGTCGTTATCATCAACGCCCGGAACCGTCAGCAGTTGTGCTCTTGCCTGGAAGCGCGTTGCCATCTCCAGGGATATCGGCGTTTTTTCAGCAATGACAATTGGGTCGGTGGTGATGAGTTCGCCGACGTTAGTGATGCCTATGGAACGGAGCTCTACCCCTAAGCGGGGTCCAATTCCCTTAATTTCTTCCGGCGCGTTGTGACTGTTCAGCCTCGGCTTCGGCAGGGTGAGCTCCCTCTCCAAGGTCTCCAGTCTTGCCTTCACATCTTCTAGCTCCATCCTTTGCTTTTGCAGGACTGCGGTACTCTGTTTGCCTGAGCGCTCCACCATTTGCAGGGCTTTCCCCTGTTTTTCTAGCATATCCCTCATTTCTTTTCTAATATTGCTAAAGTTTGCTTGAGTTGTAGAGAGCAAGTCTTTTTGTATAGCTTCTCCTCGTTTCTCCAGCACCCCCAGCATCTCTTCTCTAGCTTTGTCGAAGCCCGTTTTGACGGAATAGAACAGGTCTTCACGATCCTTTCGTAGGGCTTTCCCCTGCCTATCCACCGCGTCCAGCATTTCTTTCCTAGCGTTGCCGATGTTTGCGTTGACCGTGTCAAAGAGTTGTTGACGTTCCATCCGATCGGTTTCTAGTTTCGCGAACAACCCCACTCTTGTGGATTCTATCTTCCTTTGGTTGTCCGCTAGTCCCTCCTCTACTTCACCAATCATTTTTAGTATGGCTTGATACGGTGAGGGTCCACTGTATGCAACGATAGAGGTTAGACCTAGAAAGCCAAACGTTGCGATTAGGGATATCCAGAAGTATCCCGTTACCGACATTCCGCCTATTCCTAGGATGTTGTTCATGAGGTAAGGCTCTATGATTAAGTCAGCGCCCTTGTACACCCATAGCATTACGGCGTTGAAGGTGTTTAGACCCGCCATGAAGGTGAAGAAGCCGGATATCCAAATGGCTGCGCCTTTCCCAAATCCCATTTCAATACCTCGTTTAGTGTAGTTTGTGTTCCATCCACTATTTCTTGTATCGCAATATTTAATAAATGTTTCCGTGGTATTGTTCAACAAAGATACAGTATGACTCGCAACAACCTTCTATCAGGTTAAGCAGACAAAGAAATGCAGCTGTTTACCTCATATACTAGCGAGGAGTCATGGCCAAAGATGCCCTACCACAGTTTGGGCTAGCACAGTTTTCAGTCCGGCTTCGAGTAGTGTTTCTCGTGCCTTCCACATTTCGTTGACGGTGGGTCGCTGCATGTGGGTTCGGCGAAAGGTGGGGAAATAGTCGAGGAGGCAAACCTGCACATCAGAGTTCATGCCCGCTATTCGTTCACCCATCTCTCGAACCTCCTCCAACGTTATAAAGAATCGGTTGTAGGGAATGCCGACTCCAACAAACAAGAGCTCCGGATAGTACTCGTCAATTATGTATTTGGTGACGGCCCAAGCGTTCTTCAAGTATTGTTCAGCCAGCCCTTGATCAACTACGCCGGTAATTTTCATGAAGGTTTGGGTTTGCAGTCCCTTCAGGTCTGGTCCGATGTCGGTAACCCCCGCCTCCACGAGTTGATCCACGTACTCAGGCGTTAGTATCGTCGCGTTTGTGTCTAGGTGCAGTCGGGCGCGTGGGTCAGGGTTCATTCGATGTAGTTCTCGAAAGAATCGTATCAGCCAGGCTTGGTTAAGCGTGGGCTCTCCGCCGGATACGGCCATCCGGTCAACATTGTACTTGTTTCGTTGCGCTGTTAATACTGCGGCCGCCTCTAAAGGCGTTGAAGCCACGGTCACGTTATCATACGTAACTGTATAGTTTTGACATTGAGGACATCGGAGATTGCATCCGTGCGTAAAGCAGGCAACCTCGACGTAGCGTCGCCCACTCTTCTTCACCCACCAAGGCGTTCCGACACCGCCAACAGGATGGGGTTGATAACCCGAAACCCGCCGAAGGGGCACATAATCCTTGGGCAACGTCAAACCGACAGCCATTCCGTCGCGAACAGGTGTGATGCAAGATGGCTGGAGTTTTCCATCAATCATCAGCGCACAGGCATAACATGAGCCGGTTTCGCATGGAGCGAAAATCGTGGTCTTACTGGCGAATTTCCCAAACTCCAGCCCGAGCATTTCGAGAGCCCGCTTAACTGTGACCCGCTCCGGCACAACAAAGCGGTTGCCGTCCACGAAGATCGTGACCTGCCTTCTGGGAATCGTATCCAACACGCGTTCAACCGCCATGTAGGGACAAGCCACATGGCAAACGCCACAGTCGATGCAAGCGGTTTCGAAACGGTCGATGCTAGGTTTTCCAACGCCTGGGCAATAGAAGTATTCGGTGCAGAACCCGCAATCCTTACATTCTTCGGGTTTTCTTCGGCAAACGTAGAAAGGGGGCAACCATAATCCCTGTTTTTCAAAGTTGGTAGTTAGTTTACCTACTTTTCTGTAGAGGGTCGATAACCTCTAGCCAATCCAATTTCTTAAAGGCTTCGTCATGAGTCATTATTTTATTGAAACCGAGGCGCTTCATGGTGGCTATGACGGTGGCGTCTCTACCGTCTATCCTAAGGTGGGAGTAGCTCCTTAAGTGTTCTATAGCCTCTAACGTAACATCGTAGTCAAGGTTTGAGATGACAAATGGAAAACTAAGAAAGACATCGAGCTTGTCCTTCCCGATGATGGGTCCCAAGTTTTTGATGAGAAAATGTGCGACTTCCATTATTATGATAGTGTTGATAACGATTCTCTCTGAACGTAAAGCCTTGTCGATGGGCATGGTCACAAATGGATGTTCTGGAGCATCCTCATCAAAATAATAGGCCCACATACAGGAATCAATGGTGAGCATGCTCAATTCCCCAAATCTCCTTTAATTCGGACGGCTTGATGCGTGAGCCATGCACGCAGCCCTTAAGATTGTTGATGAACTGCTCAGCATTCACGGCTGGTTTCAATATGACCTCTCTTTCACGAGCTTGGACGATAAGCCTTTGATTTGTCTTTAAATCAAGCTTCTCTCTGATCTCTTTAGGAATCACGACTCTACCGCGCTCATCTATGATTAATTCTCCCATTTTAGTTCCCACCCCACATATGATCCCCGCAAGCTGATAAGCTTTACGGTCAATGATACTTAATTTATAGAAAAGCGAAAAGGCCAACGAAAACATCTAACATTAAAATTGTGTCATTTAGAATGAACGTAGGCTACTTATTCTTCTAAATATTTCCGTTTTGCTGGCTCTGGCGGTTCCACTTCCCCGTATTTTTCATAGAGCTCTCTCCGTAAAGCCTCTAGCATCTCGATCTTCTTTCCACCAAACTCGGCTGCGGTTAAAACTTTCACGTTTTTACCTTTTGCTGCGGCGTACACAGGAGCTATTCGCTTTCGATAGTTTAGGTCTCGCAGGAAGTGGTGGTCAAGAACCAGCGTATGTAGGTTTGTTTCCTTTATGGCTCTTATCAGATTTCGGTTAGAGATTTCTAAGCTCTTGTAGGAGTATCGAAAGCCCAGCATGTACGTCATCGGACCATCCACGATGAGCACGTCGGGCTTTTCGTCTAAGATGAAT
>Ga0315314_1001648_pt1 | contig 19680 bp, 21 predicted proteins | sample TDP9_MG_FD_203631 | JGI IMG/M metagenome (GOLD analysis project Ga0315314, IMG submission 203631) | Freshwater sediment microbial communities from Lake Towuti, South Sulawesi, Indonesia - TDP9 | ecosystem: Environmental > Aquatic > Freshwater > Lake > Sediment | place: Indonesia: South Sulawesi... | reverse complement strand
ATCCAGAGAAAAGAAATTTTCGCAAGGCTGTCGTGAGCTCCTACTGGCGAGTGCTTGACAACTGTGACGGATAGCTTGATAGCGCCGATAACTGCCCACGGATTCGGAAACGTGGTCCTTTACCTGACTGCTTTATATCCGCTGTAGTGTGGGCTGTTCAGGCTATTAACTCTTGTTAGATGAAGTGGCTGATGGGTAAAAAATCGTTGGTAGTTGCCGCTATCCCCGCATATGATGAGGAGAGGACGATAGGGAAGCTGGTTCTATTAGCACAGAGGTATGTAGATAGGGTGGTGGTTTGTGATGATGGTTCTAGGGATATGACTGCTGAGATAGCCGAGAAGCTTGGAGCCATGGTGGTGAGGCATCATAAGAATATGGGTAAGGGTGCAGCTTTGAGAACTGCGTTGGAATACTTGAAGCAGTTGAATCCAGACGTTGTTGTGACGATGGATGCGGATGCTCAGCATGACCCGAAGGGGATACCGCGGCTTCTTGACCCAATAATTAGGGGAGAGGCTGACATGGTTATAGGTTCTAGGTATGTTGAAGGCTCTGAGACGGATGCTCCTTTTTACCGTAGGTTAGGACTGAAATTGGTTAATTCGGTGAGTAGGAAAAGCGGTGGGGGGGTGGTTAGGGATACTCAGAGCGGCTTTAGAGCGTATTCGGCTAAGGTCTTGGATTTAATGCAGGAGTGTGAGGCTGGGGGTTACGGGATAGAGACGGAGCAGTTGGCGGTGGCGGTGAAGAATGGTTTGAGGGTGGCGGAGGTTCCGATAGTCGTGAGATACAAAGGCTTGGAGAAGACTTCGAAGAGGAATTCGGTGAGGCATGGAGCTGAGCTTGTTGGGATGGCGTTGAGGCTGATTGTTGAGGAGAGGCCGCTGCTGCTTTTCGGGGTGCCAGGGGCCATGCTGACTATGTTGGGGATAGGAACAGGGGTATACTTGCTTTGGTACTTTAACGTGACGAGGTATTTCAGCATACCAGTGGCGTTGATCACGCTGGGGACGCTGTTCATGGGGACAATACTGTTCATAACGTCGCTTATGCTGTACGCGATAAAGAGGCTAAGGCAGAAAACAAATAAGCAACAACGCGAGATCGGCAAGGAAGCATATTAGTTCTTCTATAAGCAGTTTAGCTAATGCCATGATAATGCGCGTATGAATAAAGTATGAGGAAAAGCTTCTCAGAATGAAGGTGTTGCTTCTTAATCCACCTTACTTGGAGGGGTACATTCACAGTGCTAGGTGGGACACTATTACGATCTCAGGCAGCCACTGGTATCCAATCTACCTTGCTTACTGCACAGCTCTATTGGAGAAGAGTGGTCATGAAACTAAGTTAGTTGATGCGGAAGCCGATGGGCTCTCCCTTGAGGATACGTTTCACAAGGCGAAGGTCTATTCTCCGGATTTAACAGTTGTATACATTTCCTCAAAGGGATTAGATTTTCACGTCAAGCTGAGCGAGAAAATAAAAGAGAGCACGGAGAGTAAAATTATATTTGTTGGTCCGTGGTGTTCCATCAATCCTGAGGAAAAGCTTCTAAGATCAGACAAGGTTGATTTTTTAGCTAGGGAAGAATTTGATTTTACTGTCCTAGAGGTTGCAAACGGTGTCTCGGAAGAAAAAATTAGGGGTCTTACGAGGAGGGATGGTGGCGAGATAATCCATAATGAGGATAGGCCACCTGTTTCTCCTGAGCAACTTGATGAGTTTCCGTTCATCACAGATGTTTACAGGCGTCACCTGAACATTAGAAATTACAGAGTAGGTCCTCAATTATACCCGTTTGTGGACCTGTTCACGGCGCGTGGGTGTCCATGGGGAAAATGCACTTTCTGTTTGTGGCCGCACACGATCAATAAGGGTGCGCCTTATCGGACTCGTAGTATGAAAAATGTGATTGCGGAGTTGCGGTTTATTCGTGATAATCTGCCTTTTGTGAAGGAGGTTTTCATACAGGATGATACTCTTCCTGCGTGGCGGGCTAGAGAGTTATCTTTAGCGATCATTGAAGATGGACTAGAGATAACGTGGTCTTGCTATTCGCGGGCGGATATGGATTATAAGACGTTGAAGTTGATGAAACAAGCGGGTTGTAGGCTATTACAGGTCGGTTACGAATCCTCTAACTTGCGAATCTTAAAGAATGTGACGAAAGGAATCTCTCCTAGAATTATGGAAAGATTTACTAAAGAAGCCAACTGTGTTGGATTGAAAATCTTGGCTGATTTCATATTTGGTTTGCCCGGAGAGACCCGAGAGACTATAAAGGCTACAATAAAGTGGGCGAAAAGACTCGACGTGGATGTTTATCAGTTTGCAACTCCAAAAGCATATCCCACCACGCCTTTTTATCAGTGGCTGAGGGAAAAAGGGCATCTTAATGATGAGGAAGTTAACTATCCTAATTTGTCGTATGAAGAGTTGTGTGGATGGGTCAGGCGTGCTATGAGGGAGTGTTATTTCAATTGGAATTTCCTTAGACGAATGATTACTAGAAGCCCAAATGTTGAAGAGATAAAACGGTTGGCCTATCATGCTATGCATGTGGTTCCGTATAGCTTTTGGAAAGACATCACATAAGCTAATTTGAATAGATGTTTAGGATGCAAAAGGTAAGCGTCATACTACCTTGCAAAGAGTCGGCTAATACTATAAGAGGTTGTCTGGACTCAATTGCAGGACTCAATTATCCTAAGCAATTTTTTGAACTAATCGTGGTTGATGGAAACTCAGAAGATAGTACAGAGGAGATCGTGGAGAAATTCGCGACAGACAATCCAGATTTAAAATTGAAAATCCTAAAAGAAGAAGGGATATCTGGCGCTGGATATGCAATAAACTTGGGATTAAAAGTTGCAGAGAACGAGATTATTGCTTTCACGAATGCTGACTGCGAAGTTGGCAAAGACTGGTTGGAAAGGCTAGTGGAACCGTTTAAAGATGATGGAGTTGCCGGAGTTGCGGGTATTGTTGTAACTCCAGAGAATGTTAATTTGTTGCAGAGGCTGGTTGGCTACGAGTTGGAGTATCGGTATTCAACTTTGAAAGACTATGTAGTGTCGGCTCCGGAAATGAATTTGGCGTACAGAAAGGATATTTTGGAGAAGTTAGGGGGATTTGACTGGCGGGACTTCAAGACAGCTTATGACGTGGACATGGCTTATCGAGTTAACAAAGCTGGTTATAAAATTATTTTTTGTCCCAGAGCCATGGTTAAGCATTATCACAGGGGGACGCTTAAGGAATATTGGGATCAGCAGGTGGTGGCTGCAGAGAACAGGGTTAGCGTAATACGTAAACACCGGGATGGCGTTAAAGGCGATAATTTTGCCAACAAGTTTCTAATGGCGCAACCTATCTTGGTAAGCATAATCACGATTTATTTGTCATTTTTGGTTTACTTTAGACTATTGATAACGCCGATTTACGCGTTACTTGCCATATATCTGGGGCTTAACTTGATTTATACATTATTCATTTTTGCTCGATTTCCATTTTTGCGGACTTTACTCGTCTTTCCCTTGAATATCTTCAGAGGGATTGCTTTAACGGTTGGAATGATAAAGGGAGCATTAAAGTTATTTAATGAGCGAACAGGGCTTAGAAGTTATGTCGTACGCAAAATTCACCAGTTTGGGAAGCGCAAGCTTGCGGAAAGCCAATGAGGGCTTTCGACATAGAACCTTTCAAGAAAATTGAGAGTGACAACGTAAGAGTAGTTAAGCGCCCAAGGCAAAATGACTCTCGAAAGGCGGCGTTTGATTGATGAAAATAGGTTATTTTTTCGGACATTTTCTGTATAAAGATTTTTTCGGCGACTCTAGGCAGTATATGAAGCGGTATAGTCACGATGGCGGAGTAATTGTTGCCCATGATTTAGCGCTTAACATGGCAAGCAGAAACAATGAAATACACATTTTCACCACATCAATTAGTTCTAAGGACTCCATTGAAAAATACAAAAATATAACCATATATAGATATGGTACGATTTTCAAAATTGAATCTCACAACATATCGTTTAACCTATTACAGGAGCCCATAAATCATCGGGTGAATATTATTCATGCGCATGGCGGTAATTATATTGCGGAACTCGCTGCTTTAAGATACGTAAAAAGAAAAAAGGTTCCATTTGCGCTTACATATACTCAAGATTCCCAAAAAAATTATGGTGGTATTGTTCGTAGATTAGGTGTCTCTTTTTATATTAAATATCTGCTTGATAGAGTTTTATCTTCCGCTGACGTGATTATATCTCCATCTGAATGTTATATCGGTAAGTCAAGATTTTTGGGAAAATACAAAAATAAAATAGTCGTGATTCCAAACGGGATAAACATAAAAGATTTTGATATTCCGTATTCTAAAGTGGAATGCAGGAGCAGACTAGGCCTGCCGGTCGATGCGAACATTATACTATTTGTTGGAAATTTGAGCCCTCATAAAGGGCCAAGAGTCTTAGTCACGGCAATGCCCAGCATTATGAAAGAAGTCCCGAACCCAAGATTAATCTTTGTGGGTAACGGGGGGATGAGAGAAGAACTTCAGACGTTATCACGAAAATTGGGTATTGAAAAATATGTTGAATTTGTAGGATTTATAGGCGATACTTGGAAAAAGGCATTGTACTTTAAATCTGCGGATGTTTTTGTTAATCCCTCTTTTTCCGAATCGTTTGGGATGGTAAATTTGGAGGCTATGGCTTGCAGTGTTTCAATAGTGGCATTCAAGGTTGGCGGTGTTCCCGATGTTGTAAAGGATGGAGAGAATGGAATATTAGTTCAACCTAGAGATTATGATGCCTTGGCAAATTCAATAATTTATCTATTGGAGAATGAGGCTATCCAAAGAAAAATGGGAGAAAATGGAAGGAGAAGAGTTGAAGATTATTCATGGGATACAATTGCAGAGAAGACTGAAAGAGTGTATAAACTGGTGCTGGGCAAATGAAAATTTGCCTTCTTGGGATTTTTTCTGGCTACTTAGATGAGGGTTACAGGAACATAGCCTTCAACTTGTCTAAAGAATTATCAAGAAAGAACGATGTGCTTAATATGGATGTAAGAAAGATATGCTCAATCAACTTCTGGAAGCGAATTAGAGAATTTAGACCTAATACAATCCATTACCTGACCGCACCAACACTATCAAGTTTTATCATACTAAGAATTGCCAAAAGATTCAGCAACAAGGATGCAAAGCTGGTAATTTCGTCACTAAACCCGTACTCCCTTAAACTCTTGAGAAATATTGCTTTAAGGAGATTTATTTCATTAGTTAAGCCAGATTTAGTTCTGACACAGTGTGTTGAGGTTGAGGCAATTCTTAGAGGTATTGGATGTGACACAGAGTTCTTGCCCAATGGGGTAGACACAGAACGGTTTACTCCTGTTTCCAGAGAAATTAAGGAAAAATTGAGAGAAAAATATGGGATAAATAAAGAAGAATTTCTGATTTTGCATGTAGGACATATCAGAAGGACGAGAGGTCTTAAAATCTTCTGCCGTATTCAAAAAGAGAGTGGAATTGGTCAAGTGATCATAGTCAGCAGTTCATATTTTAAGAGAGAAGAAAAGCCATATCAGCAGTTGATAAAGAGCGGTTGTATAGTGTGGAACAAATATTTTGAAAAGATATCAGAGATTTATGGATTGGCTGATTGCTATGTGTTTCCAGTTAAAAAGGGGAAGAGCATATTCATGCCCCTTTCTATTATGGAAGCGATGTCGTGTAATCTACCAGTAATATCTACGAAGTTTGAAGGAATAACAAGGGCCTTTGAAGAAGGTGATGGACTTATTTTTGCTGAAAGAGAAGAAGATTTTTACATGGCGTTGGAGAAGATTAGAAACGGAGACATAGAAGTTAAAACAAGGAAAAAAGTCTTATCATACTCATTAGAGAATGTGGGGAAAAAACTAAACAGGATCTATGATACTCTACTCTCGAGTAAATGATATGAGCTTAACAGCATGTTTATTTGTTTCGCGGGCATAGATGGCGCGGGTAAGAGCACTCTTGCTAAATCACTGACAAAAAATCTACGAAAAGAGGGTATTAAAGCAATCTATGTATATAATCGATATATCCCCATTATCTTGCGACCCATTATACATGTTGGAAATTTCTTGTTTCTTCGTAATAAAGACTTTTATAGAGATTACATTGAATATTCCAACACCAAAAAAACAGCTTTAAAAAAGCACTCTCTCTTAGCAAGTCTATACTACCATACCGTATTATTTGAATACTTCATCTCAACTCTTCTCAAGGTCAAGATACCGCTGCTTCTTAGAAAAAATGTTGTTTGTGACCGCTACATCTATGATACCATCACAGATTTGTCCGTGGACTTAAATTATTCTAAAGAAGCAGTTAAAAACTTCTTGGATAAGAAAATATTATCTTTATTTCCAACACCCGACATTACATTTTTAATCGATTTACCAGAGGAAATAGCATACCAAAGAAAAAAAGACATACCATCTGTGCATTATCTTAAGGATAGAAGAAAGATATATTCGATTATTAGAAAGGAATGCAAAATGATAACCTTAGATGGGTCAAGAAAGTTAGGCGAACTACAATGCGAAATAGATAGTTATTTCAATGAACCCAACATTTAAGCTTCTAAGAACTATAGATTCACCCTTCAAATTAGTTGGAGAATTACTTGAAAGAAAACAGGCATTAGAGCTATATGATTACGCGGTGAAAAATAAAATAGGTTTGTTTTACTTAAAAGCTATCAAGGATCAAGGAAAATTAGAAGAATTTGGATTGGAATCTGAATATAGGAAGGAACATGCAAAACACAGCAAACAATTGATTACAGTAAGAAGAATTGCTAAATTCTTGAACTCTATGAACGTCAACTATGCTGTTTTCAAGAGCATCTTGCCATATCCAGCAACGCCTAATGATGTTGATATACTGTACTTGGGCTCAAGTGAAGAATATAAAAAAGTCGTAGAGACTTTACTTAAAAATGGATACATTAGTCCTAGAGATGGTTCTGGACCGCATGTAGTTATGCTTCATGATAGAAGAGCTCGTGACCATGACTCTTTGCATGGAAAGGATGTATATGATATAGACTTATACAATGAAGTGGCAATTAGCCACGTAGTATATTTAGACAAAGGAAAACTTGCCGAGTATGTAACTGACACTTATGCATTAGGTGGGCGGGTAAAAGTTTTAAAGCCAGAAGTGGAACTTTTGGCAAGTATTGTTCATTCAGTTATACCAGAACAACTTTTCACACTCTTCGTTCACTATGCAACGCTCTATTATCTTGAAAAAATGGGGCCAAAAGAAATTAGGTATTTCGTTGACATAGCGGAAGATAGTAATGTCGTGACTCCTATAAGGGCTCATCTCTCCATGGTTGCTGCCCTTAATCTAGTATCCCAGGGATTTGTTCCGGATAAAATAGAGGAAATACTAGCAAAGTTAGGTGAAGAAACGAGGGAAAAAAGAATCTTAATCAAAAATAACTTTAAAGCACCACATCGCTACAGTTGGTCCATTTTGATTAGAACACTTTTAGAGATGATGAAGGGGAAAGAATTTCAAAAAAGTATCGCCATGCAGATGGTGCATATGCTTAAGCCAAAGTTTGCTAACTACGTAGTTGGTCAACTTGCTTGGAGAAGGAACAGGGTGACATATTGACCTTCCAAGTATTAAAAAGACGAGGGCGCTTGATAGTACAAGTTCCAAACAAATTTGGGAGTTTTTCCATAATTAATGACTCTCTTGGTCCTGCTCTTTTGTCTGCAATTGGAAAATTAATAAATAGAGGAATTGAAGGTCATCATGTCCATCTTCATGGGTTTAATTGGTGGAAAAATGTTATTGAAAAGGAAGGGTTCAAACTGATAGCTTACAAGAATATAGAATTTTTAAGTTCAGTTTTTACGCTCCCTTTTTCCTTACTGAGGATTGAAAGAGGCCAGCTGAGAGCTAAACTATCGTTTCTAAACTTACTTAACGATAAAATATCTAAATACGTACCTTATACACTCGCATCTGAATGGATAATGTGCTTTGAAAAGGTATAACTGCCTAAAGCTACTGCTTTTACATAATACGATATCTCCGTATAGACTCCCAATATTCGAAGAATTGTCAAAAAAATGTCATTTACATGTTATGTTTTGTGCTAAAAAGGCAAGTTGGAGAAAGTGGAGCGCAAACATTCGGGGGTACTCTTTTCAATATGAAATCTTGAGAAACATAAGAATGGGACCATTAGTAATTAATTATAACCTTCTTCTTAGATTATTTCAAGACCGATATGATGCTTATCTAGTTGTTGATGCCCCTCAATATGTCTTCTCGACTTCCATAGTGTTCTTGATCGCAAAATTGTTAAGAAAACCGATTATTATATGGTCTGAGTCCTTTGAAACAGATTTCCCTATATATACTTACTGGATCAAAAATCGTATTTCAAAATATCTCGAAAAAACCACTAGAATATTTTTCAGAATTTTTGGGAAAATCGTATATGAAAAAAGTGATGGAATTATAGCTTGTGGCAATAAAGTTAAAAAATACCTGAAAGGACTTGGAATTCCGAGTGAGAAAATATTTGTTGGAATGCAGGTTATGCCCGAAAATCTAATGGAACAACCATTGATCTCCAAGTCAGATATGGAGTTCAATGGTAAAAAGATCGTCCTTTATGTTGGTTATTTCAAAAGAATGAAAGGAATAGAGTATTTAATCAGAGCGATCAAAAGTTTAAACCGCAAAGATGTAGTATTGATGATAGTGGGGGCGGGAGAAGAAGAAAATAATTTAAAAACCTTAACTCAAGGTGACGAGAACATTTATTTTACTGGTTATGTGGAAGAAAAAGACAAGGCAAGATATTATTCAATGGCAACTGTATTTGTGCTTCCAACACTTCACGATTCATGGGGATTGGTAATAAATGAGGCAATGTATTATGGTTTGCCAATAATCACCACGGATGCTGCGGGTGCGTCGGAATTAATTGATCGAAACGGATTTGTGGTTAGATCGGGCGATGAAGGAGAACTGAAGTGGTCAATTGAGAAATTATTGGATGACGAAGCAATGAGAAGAAGCATGGCATATAGATCAAAGGAAATAATAAGAAAATATGATGTTGATTACGCAATAAGGGTTTTGAATAGAGCAATTCAATATGCTTTGAAGAAGCAGGATTGGACATGAATGTAATGACATCAGGCATTAGAAACAGAGGAGGGGCTTTGAGGGAAACACATTTGGTTCCGTTGATTTTCCCTTTACTAACACTTATTGGCGAAACCATATTCCATACCTTAGATTCCCCGCTTCTTCTGATTCTTGTATACTTCCTTGCGCTATCATATGGATTGTTAGTCACAATTAAATGGGAGTTTGATAGAGCTTCATATGCATTTGCAATTTTCTGTATAGGATTAAGCTTTACATTAATGGTCCCGCTTAGGGGAATACTCCTTGCTGGGGACGGGCCCGAGGAGCTTAGGATTATCAAAATGACTGTAACTGAAGGTGTATGGGATCCTAACTTCCATGCCCCAGTCGGTGCCACTTCAATACATGGTCTTACCTTACCAATTCTGCAACTAGTAACAGGTGTTGACGCCCTATCAGTATTTAGATTTGCAGGAGCTTTCCCACCCGCGCTGACCGGAGTAGTCATTTTCCTTTGGCTTGAACCGTATGTTGGTCGCCGACATGCTTTTCTTTTATCGCTTTTTCTTCTCTCTCAAGCCTTCATGATCTTTGGTGCATATTTTCCACGCCATGTTTTTTCATTACTCTTTCTCTCGCTAACTGTGTTAACGTTAGTTAAAGGGAGGAAACTTTGGCCCATCTTCGCTTTCGCATTATCCTCTACTTATTATGCGACAGCCTACTTCATCAGCTTCATGTTGCTAGTTCTTTTTCTCATAGAACTGCTGTTACCCAAGCTTTACTCTCTATTTCCTGGAAGCTCCTCGTCTTGGCGCCGAGACTTAACCTCAACTTCGGCTATATTGATATTTTTCTTAACGTTTACTTGGTATTCACAGGAAGAAAGCTACTCATCCTTAGTTGGTCATCTCAGACTTGCCTATAGAGGCCTTAATGAACTGTTCAATCTTGAGATCAGGGGTACTATTGAACAGAAGGCATTCGGGTATAATTTGAACTTAGCGGATACAATAAATCTAGTCGTTATGTACTTCACCATATTCGTGATCGTGATAGGATGCTTGGCGATTTTATCCTACGCAAAAAGGGACCATTTCTTAAGCGAGACGAGATATAAGAGCTTTTATATCTCATCAATGGCATTTTCCTTAGCCTCTCTGTTTTTCTCCTTTTTCTCTTTTTCTGTCAAGTCTTTAGGCGTGGCAAGGATATGGGAGATAGTTATCTTTTTCATGCTTCCTGGTCTTATAGTAGGTGCGCAGAACCTAGCTAAGATTCCGAAGCTCTTCAAAAGACGAAGAACTTTGACATCAACGAACTACAAGCAGAAGGTTGTAATCTGTATCATAGTCACCGTCATAGGCTTGCAATTGGTAACTAATACTGGTATTACATATCATCTCCTCAGACAAGAGCCACTACCAGTAATTTTTAACTCTGATGGAAGGCAGTACAATAGATGGTATGCCCATGAACAAGAATTAATTGCGGCAAAGTGGTTAGTTGCTAACATGAATCAAAACTATACGGTCTACGGAGACCATTACGCTGTTAGAAGAGTTGTAGTCTACTGGGATAAAAAGCAAGGGTTCTCAATCGATCCTTACTTCTTCGATAAGGGAGAGCCTGTAGACGAAGGATACATCTTTCTTGATTACCAAAATGTCGTCAAGGGAGAGGTAGCAAAACCTGCAGCTTACTACGAGCCAGTTCCTATGAAAGGGTACATAAATCTGGTAACAGGAATGAATAGAGTTTTTTCTAATGGAGCGAGTATCATCTACTCGACAGCTGATGTTTAGTTATTTCTTCCATGTAAAACTAGTGTGAGTCATGAGAATAGGGATAGTAACAAATACCACTACGAGTATCAAAGAAGGAGTAGGTATTGCCAGATATACGCAGCATTTAGTAGAAGGTTTGCTTTCTGAGGGATTTAAGGTCGAATTGATTTACTCGAAACCGCCAAACGTTCCTTTTGGAGAGCCTTTTAACCACCTGCTAAAGCTATCCCTAAAAACCCTCAAAACCAAAAGGTGCGATCTGCTCCATGCTGTCACACCTGCTGCCGCCTTTTCTTTTCTTTTCACTGAGAAGCCAAAAGTTGTCACCTTTCACGAGTTATCTTCTTTGTTTCCGCGCATATATGGAGTGAGCAGGCTGCACTATGTTACTCTTTTATCCCCGCTTTGGTACAAATGGGGAGCTATCTTCTGTGACAAAATCATCGCTATCTCTAGTTTATCAAAGGCATACCTGATCAAATATCTCAAGGTTCCCGAATCCAAGATAGCAGTAACCCCTCTTGCTATCGACGATAAACTGAGGCTTCTAGAGAGAGAGGTAAAACCGTATAAAGCAATAGGCTATGTAGGCACTCTGGGCTACAAGAAGAAAGTTGACTATCTTATAAGGGCATTTCACATTTTCAAAAATAGGTATCCAGATGTGAATGCGAAGCTTTTAATATGCGGTAAGAAAAGGCTTAATTATCCTAAGCTTGTCCAACTTGTTCGTCAGCTAAATTTAGAAAATTCCGTGAAATTTACAGGGTTTATAAGTGAAAACGATCTAGTAAAAGCTTACAACTCTTTCGATGTATTCGTATTTCCAAGTGAAATGGAGGGCTTGGGATATCCCATATTAGAGGCCCAGAAATGCGGAGTTCCTGTCATCGTCCGAGCTGGCGTCTGCATACCTTTTGAATCATCAAAGTGCTGTATTTGGGCAAAATCCATTGAAGATATGGCTGACAAGCTTCATGAGCTTTTGGCAGATGGAGAATTGAGGAAAGCTTTAATTCAAAAGGGGCTTGAGTATGCGTCTCAATTCAACCTGAAGAGAATGATATCAGAAACTATTAAGGTATATGAAGATGCGCTAAGGAAGCATAATTTGTATAATTAACTGGGAATTCCTGTTAAAACCCGCAGTGGATTATGATGTCGAAAAGAGAAGAATTGAAGATGTGGGAAAACACTTTTTCAAGTTTGAAAAGAACAGTACAAATGAACAATCAATGGGAAGAGCTTGATAAAATCAAGCTTAACTTCTTATTGGATCTTCTCCCACCTTCAGGTAGGACTATAGAAGTGGGCTGCGGTTCAGCAAGACTCTCGTCGTATCTGGCAAAGTTCGGATACGAGACCTTCGCTCTTGATTGTAGTAAGGAAGCTATCAGAGTCGCGAGGAGTAATTATAGATTCTTGAGAGGAGACGGGGATTTCATTAGGGGGGATGCTCAGCAACTTCCGTTTAGGGACAAATGTTTCGACGTAGTGATGAGTACAGGTCTCATAGAACATTTTCATGATCCGAGCCCTGTGATTAAAGAAATGATTCGGATATTGAAATCTCCTGGGCTTTTTTATTCCGATATCGTTCCGAAAAAATTCTCTCTTACCAACTTCGCACGGATGATTCTGTCTCCCATCGGTTTCGTATACAAAAAGATTTCTGCGAAACAAGAAATCGGAAATCTATTTGTGGCGAAAATGAAGAAAAAGGGCATTTCGCACCAATGTCAGAACGCTGGATTAATGGATGTCCACGTAGTTAGCGACTGGGTTGTGCCCATTTTACACTTTCCAAAGGGTAAAGCATGGTTGCGAGTCGACAGGGCGTATGCCCGACTACTTAGAATGACTAGCAAATTCTGGGTTATATTAAGAGGCACAAAGCTAGGCGACTGGTTCGGCTTTCTTTACTATGTGTACGGGAGAAAAGACGCGCCTTGCTGAGTCACATCGCTGAAGGAACAAAATTAGAGCGCGCGAGAGGCGCGCGTACAAAAACTGAAGCATCATTAAGAACGGCAAGATCACGCGTGCGATAAGTAGGATGTGATTAAAGTAATTGCAAGTAAGAAATGACGAAAAAATATCCTTAGAAATCCTTTCCTTATGTAATATTGCCACCTTATGTAAAATGCTTTGGTCTCTGAGCGATAAGACTCGTATGTTTTACCAAGAGTTTGAGGTTTTCGACTTCAAAACCTTCATTAAAAATTATTTTATGCTTTTTCTGAGAATATTCTCTAATTCATTGTCTCATAGAATGTTTGGTAGGTACTTCCTTGGTGCGATTGCATTAAATAATCATAAGGATGCCGTCGGTTTCGCACGCCTATACATTAAATCTTATGGTTTTTTCAAATCTGCAACTTATGGGATAGTTGTACGAGATGACTATCAAAGCAAAGGATTGGGAAAAGTTCTAACAAGTCACATCATAAACTATGCGAAGGCTCTCAATTTAAACAAGATAACCCTAACAGTTTTAACTAGCAATGAAAGGGCTATTGAATTGTATAAAAAATTCGGTTTCGTCATCGAAGGCTTACATAAGCAGAATTATGTATCGAGAAACAGCGTTTCAGACGTCTACACTATGGCTTTGTTTCTAAGTCAGCGCGCCTCGGAAGTTACGTAACCGCATGGAAGTGATTCAGATAGAGAGTATAAGAGTATCTCAAAAAGCTTTGGTTAGCGAGCGATGCAAGAAGCGCGCACGGGGATGGTACTAATTACTGGCATATCTCAAATCAAAAGCGCCGTTGTATTTTGTAGGAGTTTAGGTAATGTTGGCGGAGGTGAGAGATTAATGTTTGAAGAAGCGCTGCATCTCAAGAAAAGTGGTATTAAGACCCGTGTTTTAACATTCACCTTTGATAGAAAAGTGTTATTTGATGAGAAATACCCCGTAAATATAAAAGTAATCCAGATGAAATCATGCCATAGAATATCTTTGCTAGACTACGTGTATAAGATACTGGCTTTAAGGAGCGAATTGAATAAAATAAAGCCAAGCATTATCATCTCAATAAGCCCTCTAACTTGTGTATACTTATATTTCGCAACATTACTAACTTCACTTGTTTACGTTACTCACATCCATCATACGATATTCTGGGTTGATAACTCTGTCTCTCCTTGGATGTCTCTTTTGAAATATGCGCTTGTTCATAAAAAAGTATTCAAAGAGATAAGAGAGTCGGGAATAGGGCACCGGCACTTTATACCTACGATCCCCCCTAAATCGAGCTTATATCACAGGATAATAGCTGAGTTTACTGCCGCTTTTACATATGTTGCAGTTAGAAAAGCGAGGAAAATCTTTGTTCTTTCGAACAGAATGAAATGGGAGGTTAAAAAGCTATATGGTAAGGACGCTATTGTTCTAAAAGGCGCTTTCCACTATCAAATCCTTGATTATCAACTCAGGCAAAACATCAAACAGAAATTAGGTTTTACAGACAAGAGAATAATATTTAATGTGAATAGGCTAGAAGTAAAAAAGAGAGTGAACTTGTTAATAGAGTCCTTCAAACAAATCTCCAAGAAATTTGAAGATGTTGTCTTAATCATAGGGGGTAGTGGTCCTGAAGAAGGAGAACTGAAGAAATTAGTCAAGCAATTGAATCTTGAAGATAAGATTAAGTTTATGGGGCATATCAGGGAAGATGAATTATGGGATTACTATGCAATCTGTGATGTCTTCGTATATCCGGATTGGGCGGATTTTGCCATAGCACCTTTTGAAGCATTGGGGTTACAAAGAAAAGTAGTTTGGTCGACCGACATGGAGATCGATGAACCCCTTAAAACCAATAAGCACATCTTTACGGCAAATCCCACGGTTAATGACTTCGAGAAAGCCATAGTGAACGCTTTAAACATTGAAATAAAGGAAGAAAATGATCTGTCCGATTACACATGGGATAAGTATTTTAACAAAATAGTGAAAGAACTTGAAGACCTACGCTAACCAGGTTTCATAAGAAGTTATGCTGACTTGAAAGCGAAGAAGATTCCAGTATGTTAGGTTCAAACAACACCTACTCAATTGAAGAGCTAGCTCACCTAGTGAGAAAATTGATGAGACATGTTAGTATCGAAATAAAGAGTGAAAGTTTAGGGTTAACGCCACTAGACATTAACTTACTTCAATGCGAATACTCAAAAGCGCAAAAATACACAGGCTTGGAGCCCGAGTCATCCTTGGGAAAGGACAGCGTACCGCACAGTGGAGTATGAAAAAACGGCAAGCGTTTGGTCTGGGAAAAAAATCTTTCAGTCCTATGGAAAATATTACGATATAATCTATGCAGATAAAGACTATGAAAAGGAATGCGATTTCTTAGAGGAAGCCTTGAGAAGATACTCAAAATTCATGCCAAAGACAATACTTGACGGTGGATGCGGCACAGGAGGTCATGCCATTCCACTAACAAAAAGAGGTTATGAAGTAACAGGAATAGATCTATCGGAAGAAATGATCAATATCGCTAAAGAAAAAGCAAACAAAAACAGAGTCAAAATAGATTTCAAAGTAATGGATTTACGTGAGTTACAGTTGAACAAAAAATTTGACGCTTGCATTTGCATGTTCTCCGTCATCAATTATCTATCTACCGATAAAGATCTGTTAAAAGCCCTATCCAAAATTAGAAACCACATCAAAGAAAACTTCCTACTCATTTTCGACTTTTGGTATGGCCCAGCCGTATTAACAATCCTTCCCACTCTAAGGATGAAAACAATTGAAAAAGGTGGCGTAAGAGTAACCAGGTTCGCTGAACCACATCTAGATGTTTTCCATCACACTTGCGAAGTAAACTACCACGTTATGGTCACAAAAGAAAATTTAGTTGTATATGAGGGGAAAGAAAAGCACTTGATCCGATTTTACTTCCCAGAGGAAATCAAACACTACCTGGAAGAAAGCGGTTTTCAACTCCTAAGGTTTTGCCCACTTCTTGACTTGAACGCTCAACCAAGTGAAAAAACTTGGAATGTAACATCCATCGCTTACGCAGTCCAAAATAGATAAAAACGGAAGGACCGCACACTGCGCTTTTCTTTAAAGGTTGATTTGATAAGAATATGAAACACGACGAATATGGCAAACTGAAATTCTTTTTAAACATTTCAAGAAAGCTCCTTTTAAGAAGAGAAAATACTCATGTGCGCTTGGAAGATTAGAGAAAAAGAGACGGAACTTTCGAAAGGTGGATTAGGTTCCGTTTCTGATTAGTTGTATCCTCAAGTGAAGGTCATGAAGTAAAGAGGTGAGAGAAATGAGAATATCAGTGTGTTCTCCAGAAATTGGAGAAAAAGAAGTTGAGTACGTAGCTAAATGTGTACGTTCAGGCTGGATAAGCTCTATCGGAGAGTGTGTGACAACCTTCGAAGAGAGGTTCGCAAGATACTGCGGCTGCAAGTTTGGTATAGCAACCAACAGCGGCACAAGCGCACTCCACTTAGCCCTAGCAACACTTGACATGAAAAATGGCGACGAAGTAATAATCCCAACGTTTACAATGATCGCAACCCCAAACGCAGTCACCTACACAGGAGCAAAACCGATTCTTGTGGACGCCGAACCCCACACTTGGAACATGGATGTGTCAAAGCTCCGAGAAAAAATAACCAAACGAACCAAAGCCATCATGCCCGTCCACACATATGGGCACCCAGCTGACATGAATCCCATACTAGAAATCGCCGAACAGCACGACCTCTACGTGATTGAAGACGCAGCAGAGGCACATGGCGCAGAATACTTTGGCAAAAAAACTGGCAGCCTTGGAGACGTTGGCTGCTTCAGCTTCTACGCCAACAAAATAATCACAACCGGCGAAGGAGGCATGCTCGTCACAGACAACGAAGAAATCGCTGAAAAAGCCAAATGGTTAGAAGCTCACGCCTTCGGCCGTCACGGGAAACACTTCTACCACGAAGCACTAGGCTTCAACTATCGGATGTCAGCATTACAAGCCTCACTCGGACTGGCTCAACTGGAACGTATCGACGAATTCGTGTCCAAACGTAGAAACAACGCCAAACTCTACAACTCACTTCTCTCACAACTCGAAGACAGAGTTACTCTTCCTCCTGAAGCTCGATGGGCAAAAAACGTCTATTGGATGTATTCAATCTTGATTGAAGAAAGTCTCGGGCTTTCCAGGAACGAACTAATGGAAAAACTTGAACAACAAGGCATTGAAACAAGAACATTCTTCTTTCCAATACATGTCCAACCCATATACGCCACTCAATTTAATCCAGCAGATTATCCAGTGGCCGACTCACTTTCAAGAAAGGGCATCAACCTGCCATCAGGAAACAATCTCAAGCCTTCTGAAGTGGAGCTCGTTTGCGGATGCATAATCAACCTCTCTAAATAAAAAAGGGTACAAACAATTTGAAAAATCTCACCGGGGAAATAATCCTAGTCACAGGCGGCGCAGGCTTCATTGGATCAGCACTAGTTAGAGAACTGTTGAAAAACAACGCAGAAGTGATAGTCTACGACAATTTCCTCTACGGCGACCATTCCAATCTAGCCGAAATTGAAAAAGGCATAGAAATCGTAAACGGCGACATGTTAAGCTGGAAACTCTATCACACCATTAAAAAACACAATGTAAAATATGTTTTCCATTTGGCAGCAGAACCCTACATTCCACACTGCTACGACAACCCAGAAAAGTTCTTCGACGTAAACGTCAAAGGAACAATGCAACTCCTAATGGCATGCAAAACATTAGACGTAGAAAGAATCGTCCATTTCTCAACCTCTGAGGTATACGGAACAGCCCAATACACACCCATGGATGAAAACCATCCAACACTCCCACTGTCCACATACGCAGTAAGCAAACTCGCAGCCGATAGAATATGCTTCGTATTCAGCCACGAACACAAAATTCCCGTCGTCATTCTACGCCCCTTCAACTGCTACGGCCCTAGAGAAACCCAGCCATACGTAATTCCAGAAATTATAACTCAACTAGCAAAAACCCACGCGGTGACTTTAGGGAACGTCAAGGCCAAGAGAGATTTTACATACGTAGAAGACACAGCCCAAGGTGCTATTGAAATAATGCGTTCAGATCTTCTAAACGGCGAGGTCATCAATCTCGGCTCAAACAGAGCCTATTCTATCGAAGAGTTAGCTTTGTTAATAGGAAAAATAATGGGTTACAAAAACATCAAGATAAACATAGACAAATCGAAACTTCGCCCCCTTGACGTCACTATGCTCCAGTGTGACTTCTCAAAGGCAAACAAATTAACCGGTTGGGCACCACAAATCGACATAGAAGAAGGATTGAAACGCACTGTTAATTGGTACATGAGCAATGGCCAACGCTGGGTCTGGGAAAAAAATCTACTCGAAAAATTCCGGTGAAATCAACGGAACAAAAATGTTCGACCCCTACCGCGCGGGACTACTTCTGCCCAGTGAGCCCTTACGCCGTAGCCAAGCTCTGTGGTTTTTGGATGACAAAAATCTACCGTGACGCGTATGGAATTTTCGCTTTCAACGGAATATTATTCAACCATGAATCGCCTCTTCGTGGATTAGAATTTGTCACCCGTAAAGTTGCTAATGAAGTTGCTAAGATTCATTTAGGTCTCAGTAAGGAGCTTAGACTCGGAAATTTGGATGCTAAACGGGATTGGGGTTATGCCCCTGAATGTGTAGAGTATATGTGGCTAATGCTTCAACGAAAGGAGGCAGATGATTATGTTATCGCTACTGGCGAGGCGCATAGCGTGAGGGAGCTGGTGCAGAGAGCCTTCGATGTAGCGGGACTCAACTGGTATGAACACGTCAAAGTTGATAAAAGTTGCCGAAGAATTATCAGCCACGGGTTTAAATCTCCCAAGCGGATATCAATTATCAGAAGACGAAATCAAAGAAGTTGTAGCATCGCTAAGAGAGGCTTTAACAGCCATATAAGAAGCAGTTCTTATTGATTCTGATTTTGGCCTTTCGGCTGGAGCTATTTCAATGACCATAGAAGATTTGATTTTAAGAGCTATAGATGAAGGAAAGGCGAGCAATGTTAAGGAGGTCATTGGCTTGTTAGAAGGGAAGTTTACGGAGGCAGAGATTTTAGAGGAGCTAAAACGGCTTGAAGACGAAAAAAAGATTGGGCTAAATTATGACGTACCAGTCCACTATGGGTTTATTCAATACTTAAAGAGTGCTGACTACAACTTTTGGCTTTACCTAGTTTTATTGACTTCATTCAGCACTTCAGCCACCATATACCTCCTTCCAGCCATCTATCCCCTAGTAATCACAAGATGGGTCCTCGGCTCCCTCTTCATCCTCTTCCTACCAGGCTACACATTGATAGAGGCCCTCTTCCCCAAAAGAAGCGACCTAGACTCCATCGAAAGACTCGCCTTAAGCATAGGCCTAAGCATAGCCGTCACACCCCTCACCGGCCTCCTCCTTAACTACATGCCATGGGGAATCCGGCTAGACCCCATCGCAATCAGCCTAACCTTCTTCACCTTAAGCATGGCTATCCTAGCAGCACACAGAAAGTTCACCTTAGGCAGAAAACTCCAGAGAAGACGTGCATAACCTTCCTCAAAGGGTTAAGGAAGATCGTATTAATGAATCATTTATATATAACTTAATCCCCATTTAGATGGGTGATCATAATGGGTGTTCAAG
>Ga0315314_1001647_pt1 | contig 19683 bp, 21 predicted proteins | sample TDP9_MG_FD_203631 | JGI IMG/M metagenome (GOLD analysis project Ga0315314, IMG submission 203631) | Freshwater sediment microbial communities from Lake Towuti, South Sulawesi, Indonesia - TDP9 | ecosystem: Environmental > Aquatic > Freshwater > Lake > Sediment | place: Indonesia: South Sulawesi... | reverse complement strand
CCTAGACTGTGTGCAGCTAAAGACATATTCTGAGTCGCAGCCGACCCGTCCTCCACGTGGTGGTATGGATCCGCCTTGGGATCAACAACAACCACTATACATACCGGGGCCTCTTTGATGCCTATGCCCGTTATAGTCAAGGCAAGGTCAGTGAGCTTACGTCTTGTTTCAGAATCCTTGACAACTATGAATTTCCAGGGCTGGGTATTGGTCCATGAAGGCGCCGCTCTTCCAGCCTCCAATATAGATTCGAGTTTATCTTCTGGAACGGAATCGGACCTAAACCGGTTTATACTTCTTCTTTCCTTAATAGCCTTCAATACCTGGTTCTCATCACTTGACAAAAGCATTCCACCTTTGAATCTTGAGTTTAGTTTCATCATTATTAAAAACTTTAGATTTCCAGCATCATGCCGCACTCAGCATACACAACAATTCCCGAGTTGCCATTATCCTTCGTAATCGCTCTTCAATTCCTAGAAAGCCATCATTTCCGCAATAGTTTAACTATAGCCTTACAGAATTCAGGCAGGTCATCAGGTCCTCGCGATGCTACGAAATTCCCATCCACGACGACGGGCTAATCTCTATACTTCACGCCTGCATTTACCATATCGAGCAAGAAAGCTCCCGAATTTATTCGTGAAGATGAATTGTGCCCAAGAACAGTTTCAGCCCCCACTCAGACTTAAATGGGGTTTGAAGGCATTCATGTTGCGAGCGTGTCGCTCCTGAAGCTACAACGAACAATTCATGCGAAGCTTGTTCTGGACAGGAAAGGCAAACGCGTAGCCATCGAACGCGAGTATTCGGCATGGCAACGGCAACTTCATGGCAACGATGAGCAGCTCTACTCCGCGACGAAACAGCAAGCGGAGCGCTTCAAGCAACGAATCCGAAAACAAAACGGATACGGCATCAAGCCTAGGGAATATCCTATGATCCTACGACGCGACTGCGTCAAGATACAGCGTCAGAGGGACTCGGTGTTCAAATGGTGGATTCGAATCCCACTCAAGCCTGACAGCATCTGGGTTCCAATCCAGCTTCCATGTGAACAAGGACCATTGCTGGAGTATGATGTTCGCGAATGTAAACTCATTCGAGAGGGCGCGAACTGGTTCGTGAATATCACGGTCGAGAAGGAAGCGAGACTTAAACGCAGCTATCCCACCATACTTCCAATCGACATGGGAATACGGAAGCTTGCTACCACGATTGAAAATGACAAGCCACACTTCTACGGGAAACAAATCCGACAGACAAGAGGCAGATACTTCAGGCTTAGGCGATCCGTGGGCAAAGGCAGAATCATCAAGAAGTGGCGGCATAAGGAGCGGGAAACCGTCAAACACCAAGTCCACACGATAACGCGTCGAATCGTGGACAAGGCAAAGCAGATGAATGCGATCATAGCAATTGGCGACCTGAAGCGCATCAGAAGGAGCGGTAAGGGTGCCAGTTTCAATCGTCGCTTATCCAGTCAACCCTTCTACTTGTTCAAGCAATTCCTAACCTACAAGGCGAATTGGGAGGGCATACGTGTCCTAACGGTTCCAGAAGCTTACACCTCACAAACCTGCCATCGTTGTGGTATGAGGGGACAGCGTGTCGCTGGAAGATTCTCATGCCAAAACTGCGGCCTAGTAACGGATGCGGACGTGAATGGCGCATGGAACATCGGTAAACGGGCTCATGGACTAATCCATGAGACAGGGGTTGTATTGACACCGCCCAGAACTCTAGCTGTGTGTGAGCCATGAAGACGCCTCGAATGGCTAGAGAATCTCCCGACTTCAGTCGCGGAGAGTGTCAACATATCGTCCTTTATAGAGAAGTAAAATGTTGCGTTTCTGCCTTTAACCACTCCAGCGGAGATCAACACCCATGGCCCATGGCATATGGAGGCGACGACCTTTCCACTTCCATTCATCTTCCTGACAATATCCAATACTTCTTTATGTCGCCGAAGTCTGTCTGGGCACCTCACTCCACCGGGAATAATGAGGGCGTCAAACTTCTCCGTCTTCACTTCGGATGCTCTAATGTCGACTCGCGCTTCATATCCATGCTTACTGGGATAAACGGTCAGTTCTTTTCCTGCTACGGTGACCTCCGCGCCCTCCTCCATCATTCTTAACCTTGGATACCAAAATTCAAGATCCTCATATCCGTCGTCGACGAATATCAATACCTTCTTCCCCTTCAAGCTCATAGTCGATAACCAAACGAGAAAAGGGATCTCGTACCAATTAAATCTGCTTCGACCAATCGTCTTCTAACTCGACGATAGGGCGTGTTCCTTAGACACGGCTTACATATCGTACTCGTGTTTTGACGGAAGCCCATGTAGCTGACATGTACTTCGAAACGAAGGAGAGGGAAAAGAAGTTTGATTGTTCAAGTTTCTTGAAGATCAGTGTCTAGCAGTTTTCAATCCTGTTCCCGTTAAAGGCATAACCACTTTCGCGTCCTTATCGATCTTTCCTTCTCTCTTCCAACGTTTCCACGCAGCATGCGCGGTTGCTGAGCTGGGTTCCACATAGAACCCTAGTCGAGCAAGCTCTTTGACGGATTCGAGAATCTCATCGTCTTCAGTGACTTCACAATCTCCATTCCATCTCTTGAGCAGCTCTAACATCTCGTCTTTACGAGTTGGGTCTGTGCTTATTAGAGCGTCCGCTACTGTGTCAAGCCTTTCAGGTGGGCTGTAGCTCAAGCCTTTGAATGCATGGTAGATCGGTGAGACTTGGAGTGATTGTACAGCTACGATCTTCGGTATCGACTCGATGGCATCCGACTCAACCAGATGTGTGAAACCTTTGTATAAGCCTATCAAGAGGCTCCCTGCCGAGGTTGGGCAGAAGACTAGGTCAGGAGGTTGCCAGCCAAGCGATTCTGCGATCTCGTATGCTATAGTCTTCGTTCCTTCAGTAAAGTAAGGGTTCCAGATGTGGCTTGCGTAGAACGCGCTCTTAGCTTCAGCTTCAGTCGCGTCGGATAGGTCTCTCCTCGTTCCAGGGATATTTCTAACCTTTGCACCGTAACCCTCGATCTGAGCCAACTTCACCGCTTGCACCCTTTCAGGGACAAAGATCTCGCATTCGAGACTCGCGCGTGCGCAGTAAGCTGCTATCGAAGCACCAGCGTTGCCGGATGAATTCTCGATAACTTTCTTGAAGCCCAAGCGTTTAGCCAATCCGATCGCATAGGAGATGAGAACCGTTGAGCCCCTATCTTTGAATGAACCAGTTGGACTGACATACTCCAACTTCACGAGAACGTTCGGTTCCTGACGCTCAAGTTGAAGCAGAGGTGTTCCTCCCTCACCCAAGCTTATGAGATCCGTCTCAGGTATCTCTGGAAGATATGTTCTGTATCGCCACACGCTCCTTTCTTCTCCACGGATAAGCTTTCTGTCGAATCGCTTCTTCTGCCTCGATTCGAAGGCGCCTCCGCAAAGGCACCTCCATTCACTTTCATTCTGTCTAGGTCTCCCGCATCTTGTACAGTAGATCTCGAACAATTCTGTAGCCCTACCCAATCGGACAATTGGACAACGATGCTTTTATCGTCTTCCTACTTCGCTTCCTCGGTAGTCCTAAAAGATATCTTTTGAGAAAAGCAAAATTTGATATCTTTTTCAGGGCAAGCGAATTTTTCAAGGGCAATTACTGCATCAAGATATTGTTTCCAAGAAAAGGTTCGATACGACGTGCTGCCGATGATGAACAGATCAAAGTCATCTCTGAGGTTCTCTACTCTCGACATTTGTCGCAACCGTTTCGCCACGATGCGCTTCTTCGAAAAGCCTTGAAGGTCGCGATGTCTGCACATGTCTTTACCGGGAAATTGAAACGTCGCATCTTCTGGCTCTGAGAACGAAGATAGGAGGAGAGTTATTGGAAGAAAAGACGAGTTTCGCGCTTATCGACGGTATTTAAAACGTGATCACGTTGAGCTTGTAGCGAGAGGACCCCGGCTCACTTGTCTCAAGAAGATCGCTACCACTGTAGGAGATTCCGAAGAAGATAGCTAGTTTGCAGTGCTTGGCTTAAATCCTAGCTCATAGCGCGTTCGGGCTGAAATTGCTTTACTTAGTAAAGTTTTTACGGTCTGTCGCATTGCTACCGTATGAGGCTCGAAAGGTGAATCTCGTCTCTTTGACACCTGAAGGGATGGTCATCTTAACATTGAAGCACGGAAGGCACAGTTACAGCGAGTTGAGGTTTGAAACGGGCTTGAGCGATAGATGGTTGACGATCAAGATTAGAGAGCTTAAGAATGGGAATGTGCTTGAGAGGAACGGGAAGTGGTATGGTCTGAAAAGTGATTTCACCGTTTCTCCCTTCGAGTTGAGCTTGTACACGATTTCGCAAGCTAGACGTCTAGCTGGTGAGCTTTCGCGATTGCATTCTGTTCAGACGATCATCCTGTTTGGAAGCGTTCCTAAGAAAGACGCTAATGAGTATAGTGATTTGGACTTGATAATCGTCGTGGAACAGGATGTTGGGAAGGCAAAGGAGCGAGTTATCTCGAAGATCTCTGAGTTGGAAAGAAGATACCATTTAACGGTTGAGCCTATCATCCTATCGACTGAAGATTTCTTGGTCAATATCCGATCGGATGAAGCGGGGATTGTCTACGGAGTCGCTGAAGGCTTTGAGGTTCTGAGCGACAAAGGAAGAAAGTTGACTCGGATTTTGAATGAGAGAGTTGAAGAAATCAGAAAAACACGTGAGTATTTTGACGAGGGAAGAATATGGCTGAAAGCAGAATAGAGGTTTTGCTGAAAATCTCTCAAGTGAATCTTGCTAGGGCTGAGAGACGTTTCAATGACGGAGAGTACGATTCAGCGGCTTTTCACGCTTCCGTGGCTGTTGAAAGTGCTGCGAATGCGCTGATCATCAAACTCGGAGGAGACGAAGCGAAAAATCATAGAGCCGTCAGCGGCATAGCCGCAGTTACTAGAAGGATTAGACCCGACTGGTTGCGGGAGCATGTATTCGAACAGTTGATCGACAAGGGGAGAGAGATTCAGAGAGATGTCGTTTATGCTCGGTATCCTCTTATGATCGCTGGTAAGTGGGTAACGCCGATGGAATACTATACCCAAGTGAAAGCCAGGACCATCGTTGACGACGCAAAGTTCGTAACTGAGAAGATCAAAGAATATCTAACAAGGAAAGTATCTCAGTAGAAGAGTGTCCGTCTTGAGGTTTGGCGCCGGGAGAGGGATTTGAACCCTCGCGGCCCATGAAGGGCCACAGGCTAACTCTCATTGGACTCAAGGCCTGCGCCACTAGACCTCCTCTCTACGAAGAGTTAGTCCACTCGGCCTACGGGATGAAGGATACGCGTCCTCGCGTAATCCCGGCAGTCGTTCCCGGCACTAGTCAACAGCTTATTCGATTGAGCCCATCTTAAAATCTTTACTCGCTGCATTTTCATGAATATCGCTTAATATCTTCACGAAAGAAGCGATGATAGCAGCATCTGCAGTTAGATCTCTGAAAGCAGCAGCTTGGTCTTCACCCAGCACACCCTATAATTTGCAAAGAAGTTTGGCACTAAATACCAGATTGAGGGAAACTCCCTAAGCTTTTATGCATCTCTCCAAGATTCCCGCAGTCTTCAACCTATTGATCGTCTCCTCGTACTTCTCCATGCTTGAAAGCAGTTCGTTGAGCATCCCTTCTTGAACATGCGCTCCCGCCCTAACCTTGACATCGAACTGACGATTGAACTTGTTCTCAAGAGCATACTTGATCAAGACGCCTATAATCCCGCCCATGGGGCAGTAAGGAGTGGTCGGCGTAAACTCGATTCTGACCTTATCGCCGTCAAAGAAGATGTCTTTCTCTTCAACGATCTTCAAGTCCACAACCGATAGAGGATACTCAGGATCGAAGACTTTCTTCAGCGATTCGAGAATCTCCGTTTTCTCCATTCAGCAAACCTCACGTCTGAAACAGATCTTTATACCGTATGGACTCGAAGTATATCAAGGTGTTTCTGACCAAAACTTAAGAATCAAGTAGCGAAGAACAAAGAGATTGGACGATAAATGAAGCGGTACGAGTTTCTAGAGCATGTGAGCGATGCGTACATAGCCGCGTACGGGAAGACTTTGGAAGAGGCCTTCCAAAATGCAGCGGAAGCCATGTTCGAAACAATGATAGAGACGAGCACAGTGACACTTACTCTAGAGGATGTAGTGACAGTTGAAGGCCATGATCGGGAAGAACTGCTTTACAACTGGCTCGAGGCTCTGCTTCTAAAATTCGAGATTGAGGGTAAGGTGTACCGCAGATTCGAGATAAAGAATATTGAAGAAATGGATAGCGGCTTCGCGTTGAAAGCAACTATTGGAGGCGAGGCGTACGATTCTGACAAGCATAGACCGAAGGTGGAGATAAAAGCGGTTACATACCATCAAATGGAGATTAAGGAGCAGAAGCGGGGATACGAGGTTAAATTCATTCTTGATCTGTAAGCATGCACAGACTAGATTACCCATTTATGTGACTTAGCAAGCTGATGATACCATAAAGCGTGCTTCTTCAGTCTCGAGTAAGTGGTATCATCAACAGTCTTAATCACCTTGGCGGGAATTCCGAAAACGATAGACCGTTTTGGTATTCTGCTATTCTCAAGCACTGTCGCATTTGATCCTACGATCGAACCTTCGCCTACTATTGAAGCGTCAAATACAATCACTCTTGTACCGATCATCGAGACATCTTCAATCTTGCTTCCATGAACAACGGACCCATGAGCGACCGTAACATGGTCACCTATCTCGACTGGCAAATGTCCCTTTAAATTGTCTCCTTCATAGATGTCTCCGCCGTGAATGACCACATTCTCTTGAATGTTAGAACATACTCGCCCTTTTCTAAACCTATTCCGTGATACCTCTAAATTCATACTATTAAGACATTGAGCGCCGTTCCGGGTAGAAGTATGATGCACTCCAGTTTCTTGGCAAAGGATCCGCACCTCACCGGCAAGTCCTCCTTAAGTGAACTTCTCCGAAATGTTTTACGACTCAAGAGAACAGGAATACCAAATAACAGTTTCAAGATGTCTGTTTCGTAAAGTTTCAAATAATTTGTGCTTCTAACTAAATTACGAACGAGAAACCTTGCCCGCGCCACAAGACCAGTTGCTAGACCTCATCCTGAGTAGATATCTAGTTTACACTGCGATAGGCTTAGTACTCGTATATGCTCTACGACGAGCTTCGATCTATCTTAAGAGAAAGGCCAAGGCGAAAAGGAGAGTATTCTTGATGGATCCGGATGCATTCTTCAACCTAAGCCTGAATGAGAATAAGCTCACTGAATCAGAAGACTGATCTCCTTGACCAGCAACTCAGGGACGATATTTCTCTTGCCGAGCTTGCGCAATTGAACGAAACCAAGCTTTTCCAGAACTTTCAAGTCACCATGAACATTCTTTACGCTACGCTTGACTCTTCTCGCAAGCTCATTTATAGATTCAACCCTCGACGAAGCTAAAGCGACGAGAAGCTCAAGCCTCTTGTGGGTTACGAACCTTTCGAAATCTTTATCGCGTAAATCGATGATTTGATCAGAAGCATAGTCTAACTCACCACTTTCCGCATAGCCCTCGTAGGCGTGGACGAGATCTGCCCACTCAACATATTCGCCGAACAATCCTGAATCCAATCTTCCCTCGGTGAACTCCTTCTCAAAGTCAAGAAATGAGGTTCCGAACCTCGACTCAAACTTCTTCATCCGTTTAGCGACTTCATCCAAGCTTAAACGCTTCATGACTCTGAGGAGCATTAACTGGCCCTGTCTATTGGTTTACAAACCAATGAAACTTAAATGGAGCCACTCGCACTAATACCTTGCGTTAAGAGGCGTAACACGAGATGGGAGAAGAAGAAAGAGTCAGAGGAAGCTCACAAAAAGTCCCGCTTAAACGAATAGACAAGTACATCTGGGAGATCCCGAAAGGCCACAAGCCAGGTATGCGCGTACCCGGCAGAATCTACGCGGATGAAACACTCCTCGAGAAGATGAAGTCGGATCTAACGATCGAACAGTGCGCAAACGTAGCACATCTACCCGGGATATACAAGTGGTCAATAACACTACCGGACGGACATGAAGGATACGGGTTCCCGATAGGAGGCGTAGCCGCAACAGACTTCGAAGAAGGAGTTCTAAGCCCAGGCGGCGTAGGCTACGACATCAACTGCCTCACCGGAGATTCGCTAGTCATTACTGAACTAGGCTACCGTCTTCCCATCCGTGACATTGAGGGGTTATGGCAGCGGGAGACTGTTAGGTGCGTCGGATCAATGTCTCTCAAGTCAGCGCGCATTGTCGCATTCCTAAGACAACCCAGTGAAAAACGCGCTTATCGCATTCGAACCAAGCTACGCTACGAAATAATCGCCACTGAGGATCATCCATTTCTGACCCCAAAGGGAATGATCCCGCTATCGAAGCTGCAACTCAAGGAGAGAGTTGCGGTTCATGGGTTTGAGGGCGTTCCATATGAGGCGCCGGCGGATTTCACGGTCATATCCAAGCGCCGGATACTTCAGCTCCGAATCCACGCAAATAACCAAGCGATAGCGGAGGAACTTCGTGTAAGGGATCTCCTACCGTTACGATCTACTTCGACGAAGCTCCCCTACCTCCTCAAGATTTTCGGATACCTCCTAGGCGATGGATCCCTCATATTCACACGAAAGAGCGTAAACCTATGGTTCTGGGGAAAGCCAGAAGATCTGGAAAACATCCGTGAAGACATACGCAGATTAGGATACTCAGCAAGTCAGGTCTATTCAAGGACGAGGACTGCCCGCGTAACTTCACGCTACGGGAGCAAACGTTTTGAAAGTACTGTGTACGGCTTTCACGTTCACGCTCGTAGCCTAGCCGCGCTCCTTATAGCGTTAGGCGCTCCGACCGGAGCCAAGGCGAAGCAGAATTATAGTCTGCCAAGGTGGATCTTTCGGCTTCCGCCTTGGCAGAAGCGACTGTTCCTAGGAGCTTTCTTTGGGGCGGAACTCTCAACGCCGGCACCGGTAAGCGGACACCCGAAGACTATCTCCTCGCCGCTACTCACGCAGAGCAAGCATGCAGGCACCATCCCGGGAGGATTGGCTTTGATGCGGCAGATACGCCGAATGCTTTCAGAGTTTGGCGTGAAATGCAATGCGATTACTATTGACCGTGCGACGAACATAACGCGAGTAGGAACCACATCATCACGCATTCGCCTGCAGATTTCGGAGTGGCCGGAGAATCTGATCCGATTCTGGGGAACCGTAGGATTCGAATACAATCAGCGGAAGGCTTACCTTGGTGCGGTGGCGGTCAACTACCTGAAAATGAAGAAGCTAGTAGTTCAAGCGAGAGAGCAGATTGCTACGACAGCAATGCATCTCCGCGGCTCCGGTCTATCCAAGACTGAGATTTTTGAGCGCCTGCAAGGCACAGCGGTCAACGAACGTTTCTTGGAGCGCTCTATCTACGAGCCTCGTAGAACCTCACCCAGGATTCCGGAGGATTTCCCAACATTTGAAGAGTACGCGAAACAGGCAACAACACGCCTAGGAAGATCAGGTAGCGTTTGGGACGAAATTGTCGCTATCGAACCAGTTCAGCTTGACGAGCCCGTTTATGACTTCACTGTAGCTGATGCGAAGCATAACTTCATTGCCAATGGATTTGTCGTCTCTAACTGTGGCGTCCGTCTGCTGAAGACCAACCTTAAGGAAGAGGATGTCCGACCGGCTCTTTCGAGACTTCTTGATGTGTTATTCAATTTGATCCCTTCGGGTTTGGGAAGCCGAGGTCAGATCAGAGTTAGCCAGGTTGAACTTGACAAGGTGGTTTCGGATGGGGTTGAATGGGCGATCTCTAGAGGTTATGGGTGGTCGGAGGACTCTGAAACATGTGAAGAGAATGGATGTATGGAGGAAGCGGATCCCTCTAAAGTTTCTTCAACAGCCAAGAATAGGGGTTCACCGCAGCTCGGAAGTCTTGGAAGCGGAAATCACTTCCTAGAAGTAGAGAAAGTGGACAAGATATTCAATCCACTCGCAGCGAAAAGCTTCGGAATCGAGTATGAAGGGCAAGTACTGGTCTTTATTCACACAGGGAGCAGAGGCTTCGGGCATCAAGTCTGCAGCGACTACCTGAGAGTTATGGAGAGAGCTGTTCACAAGTATAATATTGTCCTTCCAGACCGCGAACTTGCATGCGCACCAGCGAAAAGTACAGAGGCAGAAGACTACTTTCCCGCGATGGCGGCAGCATGCAACTACGCATGGGCGAATAGGCAGATGATAACACATTGGACCCGCCAAGCTTTCGAGAAGACCTTCGGGAGTTCAGCGGACTCGCTTGGATTGAGTCTCATATACGATGTAGCTCACAACATCGCGAAGGTTGAAGAGCATGAAGTGGATGGAGGGAGGCGAAAAGTCTACATCCATAGAAAAGGCGCGACTAGAGCGTTTCCTCTAGGTCATTCAGCGGTCCCAGCCGGATACAGGGAAATAGGGCAGCCTGTACTTATCCCAGGCAGTATGGGAACAAGTTCATGGGTTCTCCTAGGGACGCCGAAAGCGATGGAGATAAGCTTCGGCTCGACAGCGCACGGTGCTGGACGCTATCTCAGTAGGGCTGCTGCGAAGAGAAGATTCTGGGGGAGCGATGTCAAACGTGAACTTGAGCAGAAAGGAATCTCGATTCGAGCTGCAAGCATGGCGGTCGTCAGTGAAGAAGCTCCGGGTGCATACAAGGATGTCGATCGTGTTGCACAAGTCAGTCATGAGCTTGGAATAGCCACGAAAGTGGCTCGCCTAGTTCCACTCGGAGTAAGTAAAGGTTAAAGTTGTCTCAACTTCCCTTTTAGCCTAACTTTGAACTTCAATCTCCCGTCTATTCTTCTCTTTAGTTTTTCAATTGATTTTATAGGGGTAGGATCGAAACCTCTAGCGATCGCCAAGTAGAACGAGACAAAGTCTCCAAAATAGACGCCTGAGAGCAATCGCCCCAGCTTAGTCTCTCCCTCAAGCAGAACCTGCTTAACTTCGGAAAAGCCCGCTTCACCCAAAAGCTTCTTCATCTCTTCAAATCTAACCCTTTCACTCTTACTCTCTTCTGCGTCTCTAACGAAGACGATTGAGAAAGGCATACCCATCTCCTCGACGACATCAAGTCGCTTCCAGCCCTCAATCTCATTGTGAATAGCTTCTGGGAGAAGCTCAAACTTGGAGTGCACCTTACTATTCTCATTAAGTTGATTCTTCATTCTCCTCGCAACGCCACTCAGGCGTGTTGAGGAGTATATCACGGTAAATTTTCCCAACAAATCCAAAGCGAACTGTTTCGCTCTATTATTCGGGAGAGGATTCTCAGCCTGTATTTCCCGTCTAATCTCACTTAGTTGGCTTGAGGCAAGCTCGTTTTCCTCTCGAATACTCTTGATCAATCTACTTCTCGAAAGGATGTGAGCGGTAGATGCGAGTAGGTGTGGCAGAGCGGCTCGGGGTACGAATCCTGAACTCACTTTAATCGTTGGGATGGCCAACTTCTTGCTTATTCTCGCTAGTTGGCCTCCGGATGTCACCGTGAAGACTTTACATCTTCTTTCGAAGGCGTCCAGGACTTGACTCAAGGTTTCTTGAGTATTGCCCGAGTAGCTTACAGCTATCACGAGAGTTCTACTATCTGCGTAGAACGGTAGATTAGAATCCCTGCATATCTCGAGTGGAATAGTCATCTGGTCATCGACCCAGTTTCGAATCAAGTCGCCTTGAATCGCTGATCCTCCAACCGCCGCGATGATAACATTGTCTATTTTTCTTTCGTCGATCCTCGGAATTTTAGATTGCTCAGCGATGTCCAACGCTTCTGAGAGTTGTTCAGGAAAGCTCTCTATCACTTTCAGCATGTTCGATTTATCTATGCTATGGATGTACTCCAAATCATCCAGCATTGTCATTGTTCTCTCAAGTATCACTACTCGACGCAGATCTTTGTAAAGCTTATCAACCGAGAACAATATGTGACGCTAAGAGAGCTTCATATTCGAGTATCCTTGGTGAAGCAATTGGAAGAGTATCCGCCTCGTAGATCTAAAATCACCAGCGTGGCAATTCCCGCCTCTCTAGTCGCAGATACGCCTCACCTTAGAGAGAAGACATACAAGATAGGGCTTGTCGGAAGATCTTGCGCCATATTCAGAGTTGAGAACATCATAATCTATCCAGACATGCCCCGAATCAATCAGGCAAGAGACGCGAAATTAATATCTGCAATCTTGACGTACATGGAGACCCCTCAATACCTCCGTAAACACTTGGTCAAGCTGGACCCCAATCTTAGGTATGTTGGAATACTCCCACCGATCAGAACACCGCATCACCCACTGCAAAAACCTGCGCTTCAACTGAAGGCTGGAGAGATCCGTGACGGGGTCGTGGTTGAGGCTGGCAGAGATTCCTCGCTAGTATACCTAGGAATCGACAAGTTGGCAACCGTTCCCACTAGACTTTCACGAGGATCAAGAGTTACTGTCAGAATCGAGAAGATTCATGATAAAATTGAGTGCGGAATTGTCTCTAAGAGAGAGATAAGCATATATTGGGGGTATAACGTTAGTGTTTCGAATCTTCCACTTGGAGAGACGATCAAAGAAGGAAGATTCGATCTAGTGATCGCCACATCAAGATACGGAAGAGATATTGGCGAGCTGCTGGAAGAATTGAGGAAGGTTTGGAACAATTCGATGAATGCGCTAATCGCATTCGGTGCTCCTAAGAAAGGGTTACGAGAGATACTCGCTCAAGAAGCTCTCAAGCTAGAGGATGTGGCTGACTTCAATCTTAATACCGTTCCAGTCCAAGCTGTGGAGACGGTGCGGACTGAAGAAGCGGTTCTCGCATCACTAGCGATAATCAACCTTCTTGGGTAAGGGTGTGGAGGCATGGGTCATAGGAAGAAACATGCACCTAAGCGCGGTTCACTCTCCTACCTTCCAAAGGCACGCGCGAAACGTATGGTGGCGAGGATTAGGGAATGGCCGACTGTTGAAGGGAAGCCGACGCTTCTAGCCTTTGCCGGCTATAAAGCTGGAATGACCCATGTCATCGCATTAGACAATAAACAGGGCTCACTCACCTACGGGAAGGAAATTGCAGTTCCCGTCACAGTCGTTGAAACTCCTCCAATGATCGCTTGCGGAATTAGAGCTTACATGAATTCTGGAGGCGCTCTTCGAACCTTAACGGAAGCTTGGATGGAGAATTCTCCGAAGGATTTAGATAGACTTTTCACAGTTCCTGAGAAGTTCAAAACAGAAGAGTCGTTGAAACGGATCGAAGACTCCCTAGGCAAAGTTGCTGAGTTACGTATGTTACTTGCGACTCAACCTAGATTGACGGGATCTGGAAAGAAGAAGCCTGAGCTCATCGAGGTCAAGGTGGGCGGAGGGACCGTCAAAGAACAGTTTGATTACGCAAAGACTATCCTAGGGAAGGAAGTTGGGCTCTCTGATGCTTTTCAAGAGGGCCATTGGGTAGATGTTGTCGCAGTGACGAAAGGCAAGGGGATACAAGGCCCTGTCAAACGTTGGGGAGTTCGAGTTCTATCTCACAAGTCTCGAAAAACCAAGCGAGGGGTAGGCTCGATAGGCGCTTGGACTCCTCACTACGTCATGTACTCTGTACCTAGAGCCGGCCAGACCGGCCTCTTTCAGCGAACTGAATATAATAAGCAGATAATGAAGATCGGCGAGAGTGGAGTTGAGGCGACGCCTAAAGGCGGTTTCATCCGATATGGAGTTGTCAACAGTCACTATGTCGTGCTGAGAGGAAGCATTCCAGGCCCGACGAAACGCTTAATAACTATCCGTCACGCGTTGAGAGGTTCCCGTCTACCTACAGAGGTTCCAGCGATCCAGTACACAAGCCTAGAATCCAGCCAAGCAGACTGAATAGGAGATGGATAAGTTGAAGGAAAGATCTGTCGATGTTTATGGCTTAGACGGAAAACCTGGAAGTAGCATTCAACCTCCCGCAGTCTTCATGACAGATTTCCGACCTGACCTCATAAGACGAGCAGTAGTGGCTATTCAGTCTCATAGACTCCAACCCAAAGGTAGAAACCCTATGGCTGGCAAGAGAACCTCAGCAGAATCCTTCGGCGTAGGCAGAGATCTAGCTCGCGTTCCCCGCGTAAAAGGGGAGAGATATTCGCGAGCCGGTAGCGCGGCTTTCGCTCCAAGCGCGGTTGGGGGAAGACAGACACATCCAACTACCCCTGCAAGAATTCTGGAAAAGAAGATAAACAGGAAGGAACGACGGCGAGCCCTGGCATCAGCGATAGCAGCCACAGGAGTGAAAGAGATCGTAGCAGCAAGAGGGCATATCGTCGAAGGCGTTCCAAGCTTTCCGTTAGTCGTCTCAGATGAGATTCAAAGCGTCAGTTCAACTGAATCTGCCAAGAGCATCCTAACCACTCTAGGCGTGTGGCCTGACATGGATAGGGCGAAAGCAAGAACAAAGGTGCGATCTGGAAAAAGTAAAGCTCGGGGAAGAGCGAAAAGGCAGGGGGTAGGTCCTTTAATCGTCGTCAAGGAAGACAAAGGCATCGTGAAAGCTGCTGGAAATCTCGTCGGAGTTAACGTTGTCAAAGTCAATAATCTAAATGTTGAGAATCTCGCGCCAGGCACCCATCCGGGAAGACTCACAATCTGGGCAGAATCCGCAGTGCGCCAACTCGACCAACTGTTCGGTAGAGGAGACTGATCCATCATGGTGAAATTCGATTCTCGCGACGTTGTTCTCTACCCGTTGATTTCAGAGGACGCGGTCACTCTTATTGAAGCTGAGAATAAACTGACTTTCATCGTTAACCTCAAAGCGGGAAAGAATGACGTGAAACGGGCTGTAGAGGAGCTTTATGAGGTCAAGGTCGCAAAAGTGAATGTGCTGGTCACGCCGGAAGGCATAAAGAAAGCCTACGTAAAGTTGGAACCCGATTCCAAGGCGGCTGACCTCGCAGTAAAACTTGGAATTTTCTAGGCGTTGGTGACTCTTGGGAAAGAATATTTTGGTTCAAAGACGAGGCAGAGGCGGAGCGGTCTTCAGAGCTCCAACCCATAAGAGGATAGCTGAGGTATCATACCCGCCTTTGACAACGAATGCGGCCGTAAGAGGAGTGGTTAGAGAAATCCTACACGAACCCGCTAGAGGGACTCCTTTAGCCTCAGTCAGGTTTGAAGACGGCAGGCAAAGCTACCTCACCGCACCTGAGGGATTAACAGTGAATCAGAGCATAACCTTGGGGCCTTCCCCCAACGTGGAGATCGGGAATATAATGCCCCTCGGTACAATTCCTGAGGGAACCTTGATCTGCAATATCGAAGCCAAGCCTGGCGACGGAGGGAAGATAGCTAGAGCTTCTGGAACATACGCAACGGTAGTCGCGCATACCTCCATGGGCACAGAAGTCAGACTCCCCTCAGGAAAATCCGTGTACCTGAATGACGGATGCCGCGCGACGATCGGTGTGATTGCTAGCGCCGGCAGAGCTGAAAAACCTTTCCTTAAAGCAGGCAGCAAACTGATGCTGATGACCAGTAGGGGCAGAAAATGGCCTAGAGTTAAGGGTCAAGCCATGGTAGCTGCATCCCACCCGCATGGCGGAGGCAAGCATAAACACGCAGGAAAGCCAACAACCGTATCTAGGGACACTCCGCCAGGAAGAAAGGTCGGGTTGATTGCAGCGAGACAGTCTGGACGAGCCAAGAGAAGGACAGCATGAGTTGAGGTGTGACAGGTAAAGTTTAACTAGCGAGACAATATCCAGAATTCGGCGGAATAGAGGAAAAGAGAGATGCCAAGAGAATTCAGCTATAGAGGCTACACTTCTACACAACTCCAACAGATGTCTATGGACGAGTTCATTCGTCTACTCCCCTCAAGGCAGAGAAGATCATTACTCAAAGGTTTGACCAACGGTCAGCGGATTCTACTCGAAGAGATCAAAGAGGCAAAGAAGGTTGCGGAGAAAGGTAAGAAGATTGTTGTTAAGACTCATTGCAGAGATATGATTATTCTACCTGAAATGATCGGACTAACTCTACTCGTTCACAATGGCAAAGAGTTCTCATCTGTCGAGATAAAGCCTGAAATGATTGGGCATTACTTAGGTGAATTCGCTTCCTCGATCAAAAAAGTCGTCCACGGGACCCCAGGAATCGGAGCCTCAAGAAGCTCTATGTACGTCCCCTTGAAGTAATGGTAGTTTGCTGCTAACGCGGCGCAGGACTTGCGGGGAGCCTCAAGGGATCTTTCTTCTGGCCAGAGTATATACCGATAACGCAGATATGATCGATAATAGGAACACTACTCCCGCTAGAATGAATTGCGTAGAATCTGGGAAGAGGGCGTAGCCCATTCTATCCTCAGCCGCCTTAAGTGGAGCAGCTTCTGGCCCATATGCAGGCAGAGTCACCGGGGTTATCAACAAGCCGATTGAAGTCGTTAGAATCGCTAAGACGAATCCGAGAAGCATGTAGAGAAGTTCCTTCTTCACCTTTTAGACTCCCCTTATCCCTCTCTCTACTTGACTCTGCAACTTAATTCTAGGGCTTAGAACGATCTGTTCAAGGCTTAGAACAGTTTCTCTTTCCATATTCGAATCGCCTCATACCATGAGATCAGTCCTGCGGAGATACCGAAGATGATCGCCATCGCGTTCGGGAGTGTGAAATTCAGGAATGACTCGATAACGTAGAACGCTAGAGCCGTGGTAAAGAAGACTGCGTAGAACAAGTATCTAGGCAACACGAGTCTCCCGAAACGGAAGAACAAGCGAAGTGTTCCCACTTTGACCTGTTCAACTATAATGTACTGACCGTACTCATCCTTCTTTACAAGGCCGAGTTCGCGGAGTTTCTCAAGATGATGGAGCGCAGTACTCGGACTCGATAAACCCACAGCCCTCTGCATTTCTCTGACGCCGACAGGTCGATTGGACTTGAATAGATGCCAATAGACACGTAAAGTGGTTCCATGCAGCTCAGACTCAGCCTTCTTGAACTCTTCATCACTCAAAGACATTCAAGGATCTCTCCTGAACTTGAATCCTATATTGATTCGTCATATATAGAAATCAATTGCGTTCAGCTCAATCAAAATCCTTTTTATTTGCCGATGTTTTGTAACTAGCTACACACATTCAGTTGACGGTGGAATATAATGCCTGAATGGGGATACTCGATAAAGGGGTTGGATCCCGATAGAAGTGTGAAGTGCGCGGGCCGTGAGTTGAGGATATCTCCTAAGGCGGCTACGGAGATTTGCAGAGCGATAAAAGGGATGAAGATAGAGGAAGCTAGGAGGCTTCTTGAAGATGTCGTCAGTCGGAAAAGAGCGATACCATACAAGCGGTACAAGAAGGAAGTTCCCCACAAGAGCCTTCAAGAAAGATGGTATGCTGGCAGATACCCGGTGAAGGCCGCGGAGAGAATCCTGCGGCTGCTCGATGAGTTGGAAGCGAATGCAGAGTATAAAGGCCTGGACCTGGAAAAACTGAGAATAATCCACGCGGCTTCGCAGAGAGGGGTAAAGAGCAGAAATTACATTCCAAGAGCATTTGGAAGATCGTCGCCCTCCTTCAACATTCAAACCCATGTCGAATTGATTGGCTACGAAGCCGAGTGAGAGCTGAAGTTATTCTCTGCCTTGAAATAACATATACGGATTTGTCCTCGAGGATACCCCTTTCCAAGAAGCTCAGGGAAAGAATACGCAAGATCCTTTCCAAAGCTGAGCATCCAAACCTTCGGTCAACCAATTGGTGAGTGCGGTAGTCACGATTTCAGGGAATATCTTCTTTCTTTCCTAATGCGTTAGAGAAACCTCTGATTAAATAGATTCAGGGCGTCTTCGCAGGCCCATTCGATCTCTTCGAAACCCTGTTGTTCACCACTTCTAGTAAGTGTAAGACATCTCAAACTGAGAGATAGAATTATAACGACGCAGAGTGGCGATTTCCCCCGCAAATCCCCTCTTTTTCTGTCGGATACGAATGATTTTGTGTACGTTGTTGTACCTCAACCCTATTGGCTAGAACGGAAACAGACCGCAGATAAAACGTAGCTCACGCTTAATGCGAAATCTGAAAGAAGAAGCGAGCCCTTCGAAAAGAGTTAAACGAGAAAAATAAAGAGAAGTTAAAGCCAGAAGCGGCTAATCATGGCTAAGCGGGTTTCGCGGCTTTCTTCTTTGCCTTTTTCTTCGCCATCCTTCCTCTTCTTTCCCTAGAGCCCAAAGCTCCACATCAATATCTGCGCAAATGTTTCTAAAGAGATTTTTCTTTGAGGTTGCTGGTCGCTTTCAAGGCTTTGAGACTTCGAATATGGCTGTATATATCGGAGGAGCTTCTATCAAATATGAGTTAATCAAATCTAATGATGGTGTGTTATGAGTTTTGAGTGAGATTGCAAAGGCATTCTCCGAATTAAGCAGGCTTGAGGTAGGGATGGGCGAGGTAGCATTCATCTTATATAAGATCTCAGCCTTGGCCGTGAAGACCTGCCGCCACAGATTCCTCATAGACCCTGCAGACTATTTCAGCCTTGAAGACGTCAAATCGTTAGGCGCGCTTGACGCTATCTTGGTCACTCATGAGCACTCCGACCATTTCGATGCTTCAAGCACCGTAAAGATGCAGGAAACAACAGGCGCCATCATAGTATGCAATCCAGGGGCTTACGCCCAGCTGAAAGGTAGAGTTGCAGCGGAGAAGCTTGTGTTCATGGAGCCCGATAAAACTGCTGAGGTGAAAGGCGCTAAAATAACAGCGGTCAAGTCAATCCATCCCGGAAAGAAGCCCATCATGCTCATTGTAGATGCGGATGAACTTTCGCTCTTCCATGGATCGGACTCCGGCTACACAAGCGCCATAAAGAAGTATGGAGGTAGAGCGAAGGTTGCGTTCGTCCCTGTCGGAAAGCCCTCCCCAACCGCCTCCGTTGGAGACGCCGTTAAGATAGTTAAGACTCTAGGATGTAGCACCGCTGTGCCGATACACGGCTCTGAAGAGGAAGCATCAGGCTTCCGAGAGAGGCTTCGAAAGGAATCGCCTAATGTCCAAGTGATAGTTCCTAAGCCTCTGAAAACATACAAGGTATGATAACACGATTTGAAATAGATAAACTCGATAAATCGTTTGGCGATCCTCTACGTTCGCCTAGCCTAGAGGCTTTTCAAAGAGATTTCCGTTGTCTCAATCAGTTATCTCTCTGCCCGCTCCTTGAGAGAAGTTTCATCCTATTTCTCCCCCGCAGCTTGGGCAGCTTCTTAAATCGAAGGCGCAACTTCTGCAGTATACCCTCAAGCATAGAGCACATCTTGCGATCCTAGGTGCCTTTCAGCACTGGGTTTACACGAGGTAAATCATGTCCCCATGAATTGGTTAAGGCTAAGGCCAACGAGTATACGAATGCGCATGCGAAATTCAGCTTAGGCGTGGCGCATTAAGTCTCTCCGCAATCTTCTGTAAAAGATCTGGTACATTGGCGCCCGTCTTCGAGCTTATCTCCAGTATCTCCTCTGTTCCGAATACTTTGCGGGTTTCCTCAAGGACCTTATCCAAATGTTCACGTGCCGCAATA
>Ga0315314_1001646_pt1 | contig 19703 bp, 28 predicted proteins | sample TDP9_MG_FD_203631 | JGI IMG/M metagenome (GOLD analysis project Ga0315314, IMG submission 203631) | Freshwater sediment microbial communities from Lake Towuti, South Sulawesi, Indonesia - TDP9 | ecosystem: Environmental > Aquatic > Freshwater > Lake > Sediment | place: Indonesia: South Sulawesi... | reverse complement strand
CGCCCCTGGGCCCAGATCCTCCGGGCAATAACCTGCAGAAATGGAGGTATAGCTTAAGTAGCCACCTGGGATTCGACCGACTAAAAGTTGACAGTAACAATGTTGGAGAAGCTATTGACTAATCAGTATCTTTGTGCTATTGTCAGGAGCAAATCTAATATGAAAAGGAGGTTCAGATGCAGGCGTATTGCGTGAAATGCAGAAAGAAGGTTGAGATCAGGAATCCGAGGGCTATCACAATGAAGAACAAGCGTCCTGCGACTCAAGGTGTTTGCCCGAGGTGCGGGACCAAAGTCTTCCGAATAGGTAAGTCCTAACCCTAGAAAGATTGAGACAAGGGCCACATCAAGTGGCCCTTACTTAATATTAATGCAGATCTAGCTACCAACTGTTGGCACATTGTGGACAAATGTGCACGGCAAAGGTGACGCTACAGGCTAAGTTTTCACTTTTATCAATGCAAATCCTAGGCGACTCTATGCACTAGGTTGGGCCTCATTCTTCGCCACACGCACTCCAAGCCGCGATAGCCACTATGAGGGCGATGACGGCTTCGGTAAAAACCAAAACCAAGGGAAACCTTCACTTCTATTGCTGCCGCCTCTGTCTGGTTTAACTGGGTCCCCTAACTGCTTGGGGCCAACGGGGTATCCAGAGAAGGTTATCCCAAATTCGCCATTTCTGCCCGACTCGCCGTTGTCAGCAGCTGCCGATAGTGGAGGTAAAACGACCTTTCCTGTTCAGCCTGCCAGTAGCTTCTGATAGAGGTCAAGGTATGCTGGGGCGGAGCGAGTCCAGGAAAAGTCAGCTGCCATGGCATTGTCGAGCAAGGTCCGCCACTCTTTCTGCCGATGGAAATAGGCTAAGGCTCGCTCCACAGCCTCCAGGAGGTCTCCCACCTCATAGGGACCAAAGACCAAACCGTTCCCTCTTCCTGTCTTCGGGTCGAACTCCTGAATGGTGTCCTTTAAGCCCCCTGTGGCTCTGACAATGGGAATGGTTCCATACTTCAGGCTATAAATCTGGGTGAGGCCACTTGGTTCGTAGCGGGAAGGCAGGAGCACCATATCGGCTCCCGCTATCACCCTATGAGCCAGAGACTCGTCGAAGGCGATCTTTAGCCCTACCTTTTGGGGATATTCTAGCCATACCTGGGTGAAGAACTCCTGATAACGTCTTTCTCCTGTCCCCAGAAGGACGAACTGGATGCCCTGAGAGAGCAAGCTGTCCAGCGCCTTCTCCAGAAGGTCGAAGCCCTTCTGTACCGTCAGACGCGAAACCATGCCAATGAGAGGGACATTGGGATACTCAGGGAGACCGAAACTGCGCTGGAGGTCAGCTTTGCAGAGCCTCTTCCCGGAAAGATCTTTGGAGTCATATCTTTTCTTGACGAAGGGATCGTTTTCCGGACTCCATAGGTCATAATCGGCGCCGTTGAGGATGCCGACCAAACTCCCTGCCCGCTCCTGGAAGACCCCTTCTAGCCCAAAGCCCTGCTCGGCGGTCTTGATCTCCTCGGCATAGGTGGGGCTTACGGTGGTAATGGCATCGGCGAAAACGAGCCCCCCTTTGAGGAAGTTGATTTTGCCGTAAAACTCCAGGTAACGAGGGGTAAAGAAGCTCCCGTCGAGGTTCAAGAGGTGCCAGTCCAGGCGCTCGAAGAGACCCTGATAGCCCAGGTTGTGGACAGTGAAGACGGTCTTCGCTGAGGAAAGCTGCGGATAAAGATGGGGTTGAGCCTTGAGGAAAGCGATGGCCAGAGCCGACTGCCAGTCATGGGTGTGGACAATCTGAGGGGGATCCATTTTCAAGACTTCTAGGATGGCTCGACTGAAGAAGGTGAACCGCTCGGCGTTGTCAGGGTAATCAGCCTCGGGGGTGGCATACAGGTAGTCCCGGTCGAAGTATCGGTCGGCACGGATAAGGTAAACGGGGATAGCCTTCCCTGCCTTTGTCCTCAAAAGCATCCCTACCTCTTGCCGATGGGACACAGGCACGCTGAAACGGACTCCGGTGTCCTCCAGAGGGAAGTTGCCCCGAAGGATGGAACGGTAGGCGGGCATGATAAGGGAGACCCGTAGTCCCAGCCCTTCTAGCGCTTTGGGCAGGGAACCCAGGATGTCGCCAAGACCACCGGTCTTGGCGAAGGGGGCAATCTCCGGCGAGGCAATAGCCACATGTAAGCCCGTCACTTTGCGAATCCTTTCCGCCTCAGCCCGCCCTTTTGGAGTGGAGAGCTGCATCTCAGCGCACCAACGCTCCGCCAGCTAACGAAAGGCGAACCAATGTTCCCTTGGCGGGAAAGGGCAGCTTAGGCCGGCCCTATGTCTGCCCTTATGGGAACGACTACTATCCCTGTTTCTGATATGGTGCAACCTCTCCTTGTATCTGCCTCGGCGTCATACCCCAGGGATACGCCAGCCTGGATTCTAGCTTCTTTGTCAATGATAGCTCGCCTTACTCGGGCACCAGGCTCTATGACGACATCATCAAAGACGATAGATTCCTCTACTAAAGCCTCTCTCTCCACCACGACCCCGGGAGATAATATGGAATTCCGCACTGTTCCGCCGCTCACGATACAGCCGTCACACACTATAGATTCTAATGCCCTTCCACCTATGACATACTTACTGGGAGGCAGCAGCCTCTGATAAGTCCTGAAGGGCCACTTCTCTCCATAGAGATTAAACAGGGGGTCTACACCCACCAAATCCATACTCGCTTGGTAGTAGGAATCAATGGTGCCCACGTCCTTCCAGTAGGAAGAATCACGAATTCTATCAATCCGAATCTTCGTTCTTTTGCCATCTTCCACTTTAACCACGAAATCCTCTATCCTGTTCTCTTTCTCGTAGTCGTAAACGAAGATGTCCCAGCCCTGGCCAGCTACTCTGGGAAGAATATCTCTACCAAAGTCGTCTCCCGGTGCCTGCAATATCTCTCTCAGGGCATCAACTTTGAAAATATAGATGCCCATGGAAGCCAAGACGGACCCTGGAGCCCCAGCCAGGGTCTTTGGCTGCGCTGGCTTCTCCTCGAAGCTTACCAGGCGAAACTCTTTGTCTACCTCTAGCACACCCAGCTTTCCGGCAGCCTCCTCTTGTGCTACTCTGATAGCCGATGTGGTTATACTTGCTTTTTTCAAACGGTGGTAGTTTAGCATTTGGAGGTAATCCATCTTGTAGATGTGGTCAGCAGACAGAATCAGAATGTCCTTCACGTCTCTTTTTTTGGTCAGGTCAAGATTCTGCCGTACAGCATCCGCTGTACCGTGATACCAATCGGCTCCTGCCCTCTGCTGAGCAGGTACACAGTAGATGTAATCTCCTAAGCCTGAGAGCGAGATGCTCCAGCCCTCTTGGATATGCCTATGCAAGGAGGTTAGCCTGTACTGGGTGAGAATGAAGATGTGGCGGACGCCCGAGTTGACGCAATTGCTCAGCGTGAAGTCAATGAGCCGGAATTTGCCCCCAAAGGGAACGGCTGCCTTTGACCTTTCTTTGGTCAAAGGTTGCAGCCTCTCTCCGGCTCCCCCAGCGATTACGATGGATAACACGCTTTCCACTGTGACGCCTCAAGTGCTTGCGACTCCTAGCCAAGCAAATCTCCTCTTCATTTTACCCGAACTTAGTAGCCTCTGTAAAGAATGATTCCTGAGATTAATGTTTCGTTTATAAGGCAATAAAATCAGGGTGTTGGTTGACCTGGTGTCTTAACACCCTGATTCTCTTACAAAGTCCTCACTAGGGACGGCTTACTAGCTTTGGTGAGCCGTGTGGGATTCGAACGCACGACACCCTGCTTAAAAGTAAGAGGCGTAACGTGCCACGCCGTCGCTCCAGATAGCAACTTGTGCTTTCTCGTCTTGCCCCAGGGCGACTTTCGTGCCTGGCAGTGCTACCCTGTGCCACCAAGTGCCAGATAATTTGTCGGCAAAATGTCGGCAGAATAGTCCCAACATCGTCGTGTGGGTGGAGGAGAAGTTCGCCAAGTCTATCACTGAGGAGGCTGTCAAACCGTCCAAGCTGACCGAGAGTTGCAGGGCTGGTGGGTTAGTTGGAATTCGGGTCTTCCTCAGCCTGTATGTTGCCCTCAAAGCAGTCATCCCAGCTTATTTCGTCCCAGGATGGTGGGAGCGAGGGGGACCATTGGTTAACATTATGCTATGGTATGTTGGTCAGCCGCACTTCATGTCCCTTTGATGCGGCAGGAGCTTGACGAAAAGGATGGAATAGGTTTACTATGGCCACAGTAGTTGCGGCGTTCGTGGCTTCTTGCAGGACTAGGTGCGTCCTCAGAATGTGCTTAGGGATCTAGAAGTGTATGCAGAACCGGCCAGTTTACCCTATAGGCATAGTCTCAGAGCTACTTAACGTACATCCCGAGACAATTCGGGTATGGGAGAGATACGGTCTAGTTCAACCGCTGAGGAGGAGTGGCAGGCGATTCTATTCTGAGAACGACCTGAAACGATTGCGATTTATTCAAAGGCTGATAGCGGAAGCGCTCAATCTACCAGCAATACGCCACTATCTCCGGCTTTACCCCTGCTGGCAACTGGACGATTGCCCTGCCTGTATGCATGCTTCTAAGCTTGCTGTGTGCGGAAAACCATGCTGGAAACAGGAGGCCATATACTGTCAAGTATCTGGTAACGAGGACTCATGTGCCAATTGTGAATTCGGCAGAGAACGAAAGTAGGATGAGGCAACAACAGACTCAGGCACTTGAATCCTGCAATTCAGGCCTGCACAAGCAAGAATTTTGTGTTTTGAGACACTGACCATACTGTCCCTTCAGGATTTCTGGGTCATGCAGCCGAAGAGGCATATGTTTCAATCTCTCATTGTACAGCCAATTGGCTATACGTAGCCCACTAGTCTGTATACCTTAGCCAAGAAGCCAGGCTTTTTTCTCTCATCTTACCTTGACCCTTTCTGCCACACGAAGTGCGATTCGTTGCCATTTCTTCAAAGAAAGGATTGAAGTGACCTTCTATCAGCTATTGATATTCGGACACCCACTGAGTTATGATGGCATTTGACCAGTGCGCATTCAGATCTTCCGTGGAAGGAGGTAATGCCTATGCTAAACCAGAAGTCGCTTCTCGGCGTGCCGGTGGCAGAGGGTGACTCGTTTCGCTTACACAGCCCGATAGATCCAACAGAAAGGAGGGCATGATGAAAGTAATACAGCGAGGAATTATGAAAGTTGTCCCTGGCAAGATGGCAGAGGCGATGGAGCTTATGGGAAAGCACACGGCTGTCGCGGCTCGCTTGGGTTGTCCCCCCATGAGAAGCTATCGCTGTCTCAGTGGTGGAGGTGAATTCTTTCACACTATCATTGGCGAGGCAGAGTGGGACAGCTTGGCAGCTATGGAAGCCTTTTTCGAGAAAATGATGGCAGACGCGGAGATGCAGGAGCTTATGGCCAAGTGGGAGACAATCCTCGAGAGTCATGCAATCGAATTTTACACACCGATCCCATAAGATCAAGGCTAGGGAGGGGGCTGGTCGAAGAGATAGTCGATCCAGTAGGCACCTTCTACTTGTCGAACTGTATACGGTCTGGTTTCGAAAAACCTTGGTAGTGCAAGGGGGGCTTGACAATTGATGACCGAAGCGTTATAGTATTTATGGGCATATGTTCATAAGTCGTTCTTGGGGACAGAGGAGATATTGTCATGCGCATGGGTAGGCCGCCAAAACTCCGCCGCGTTGGCTTCATCCCTCAGGTCACATACTTCAAGCCCGCGGGGATTCCCTTGAGGATTCTTGATGAGGTTCACCTCTCTGTGGAGGAAGCGGAAGCGGTGCGCCTCAAAGATTTGGAAGGGCTGGAACAGGAAGAGTGTGCTGAGAAGATGAGCATCTCTCGTCCCACCCTTCAACGGTTGCTCGGATCTGCTCGGCAGAAGATAGCTGATGCCCTGCTCAATGGCAAGGCAATAAGAATTGAAGGGGGTAACTTCGAGTTGGCTCTGAGACGCTTCCGCTGCCTTGAGGGCCACGAGTGGGATGTGCCCTTCGAAATGATGATAGCTAGCCCTCCCAAGTTCTGTCCCTCATGTAACACTCCCAACATCCTGGCTCTTCAACCTCCTGGATTTGGCTGGGGTAAGGGGGTCTGGGGGAGACATCGAGGTAGCCGATGGCAAAGATGAATCTCTTTCTTTTTAAATTAGTTCTTGTTGATTGTCTAGAGAGGAGGTGAGTCAGATGCCGTTCGGAAGAGGCTGGTTCGGCCGGGGAGGCATCGGTATGGGCCGTGGTATAGGCTTCGGTCGTGGCATGGGCTTGGGTCGTGGTTTTGGCTTGGGTCGCGGCAACCCCTATCCCTTCTGCCGCTTCTATCCCTGGCTGCCGAGAAGGTGGTGGGCTTATGGTGGTGGCTACTACCCCACTGCCCAACCTGGGGCCTATGGCGTGAGTCCATACTATGGTGCTCCGCTGTCCTACCCCTGGTAAGGACCAGAGCAGAAACATTGATTGGTTAGGAGGTGATGACGATGGCATATGGTTTTGGATTTGGAAGTGGCTTCGGCTTTCGAGGCAGCTCTCCTCCCTGGCCTTATGTCGGTAGGGGAAGGGGAGGACTCCCCAGGTGTGGGTATTTCGGGCCACCTGTAGCTCCCCCCTATGCGCCCGGATGGACGGCGTATCCTCCCTATGGCGGATTCTGGGGTGGTTCCTATTATGCTACCCCAGGAATGTATGGTCCTGCACCATACGTTCCGCAGATGGGCCGGGAAGAGGAACTGGGCTTCCTCAGGGAGGAGGCGAAGGCCATAAAGGCGCAGCTCGATGAAATCGAAGCCAGAATCAAGAGCCTGGAAAGTGAGTAAGCCAGGAACGGACGATCGCCGCTGAGGGCGGGTATTTGAGTCTGCTGCGCTCGCCCTCAGATAGGCGATGGAGGAGGTGAAGCATGAGAATAGCAGTTTCAGCCCAAGGGACCGACCTATCGGCGCAGGTTGACCCTCGCTTTGGTCGGTGCCAGTATTTTATCATTGTCGACCCGGAGACGATGCAGTTTGAGGCTGTGGAGAACCCTAATGTTATGGCAGGGGGTGGAGCCGGTATCGCCACTGCGCAGATGATAGCCAACAAGGGGGTTGAGGTGGTGCTCACTGGCAACTGCGGCCCTAATGCATATCAGACTCTGTCAGCGGCCGGAGTGCAGGTGATTACCGGTGTCGCTGGGACGGTGCAGCAGGCTATCGAGGGATATAAGGCAGGACGGTTTCAGGCGACCTCTCAGCCCAGCGTAGGTGCTCACTTTGGCACGGGAATGAGTCCTGGGATGGGGATGGGCCCCGGTATGGGCATGGGTAGAGGCATGGGGCGTGGTATGGGTAGAGGTATGGGTATGGGCAGAGGAATGGGTATGGGAGCCGGCATGATGCCCATGGCACCTCCTGCTCAGCCTATGAGTCGAGAACAGGAAATAGAGGCGCTTAAAACTCAAGCTCAGATGATGGGACAGCAATTGAGCCAGATCCAGCGTCGTATTGAGAAGCTGGAGAAAAAAGGCAAGTAGGGAGTAGTCTATACCGAACAGGAGGTTTTACTATGCCAAGAGGAGATGGAACGGGCCCGCCCAGAGGGCCAGCGGGAAGAGGTGGCAGGATGGGCGGCAATCGACCCGGGGCTGGACCCGGGGGAAACTGTGTTTGCCCCGGCTGCGGGGAAAAGGTGCCTCACAGCAAGGGTATCCCGTGTTACACCGTTAGCTGTCCCAAGTGCGGCACCAGGATGGTACGGGAATAAAAAGAACCTGATTTCCTAAAGAGGACAACTATGTCGCTCATGCCAGCTTTTGAAATAGGCTTGTGGAATACCTGGATTCTCACACTCTATCTCCCGTTACATCCTCTTTTAATGTTGCTGATTATCAAGGAGGCAGCGAAAAAGATGGAAGCCCCTGCCTACAATAAGTCTGAGAAGACAATCAGCATTTTTGCCCACTTTGTTTTGTTTTTTGGACTCTTTATATACTCTGTTTTCCTGCCGCTACAATTGGGCACGATATGGTTTTTCATAGGTCTTGCTCTATGCGTATTGGGAATAATTGCGTGGACGATAGCCATGGTGAATATTGCAAATATCCCACTCGGCGAGCCATGGACTAGGGGACTTTACCGCTATTCAAGACATCCTATGGTTCTGTCTTCCTTCTTGATATTTGTAGGTGCAGGCATAGCTTCAGCCTCATGGGTTTTCTTACTGTTTTCCATTGTACTTGTAGTCTGTTCGGTTATTCTTGTGACTGCGGAGGAACGTTCCTGCCTCAAGAGGTTTGGCGATGCCTATCGTGCCTATGTGAATAGAACCCCAAAGTGGGTAGGAGTACTGACATCAGGGAACAACTAAACCATATAAGGAGGACTATTGTATGCCATTCTTTGAGCCTTTGGAGAAGCTTGACCCTAAGCATGTTGACCTGGAAAGAGCCAGAAAATCCCTGCGAGAGGAGCTTGAAGCCATAGATTTCTATCAGGAGAGGATAGACGCCACCGAGGATGCTTCCCTGAAGCAACTCCTCGCACATAACATGAATGAGGAGAAGGAGCATGTCGCCATGCTCGTAGAGTGGCTGAGGAAGAACGACTCGACGCAGGACAAAATGTTCAAGGAACATGACTAGGGACCACCGACGGAGGTTCGAGCGGCAGTGATTGTATCTGTGGCTAGCGGAAAGGGGGGGACCGGGAAGACCCTGGTGGCTACTAACCTGGCTTTGTCTTTAGCCAGGGAAGACAGGGTGCAACTCCTGGACTGCGATGTGGAGGAGCCTGACGCGCATATTTTCCTGAAGCCTGTTATCCATCAAAGCAAGCCGGTCTTTATACCCGTCCCGCAGGTGGATGAAGAAAAGTGTACCCATTGCGGTAAGTGCGCTGAGGTCTGTGCCTATCATGCTCTAGCAGTACTCAAAAACTGGGTGTTGGTTTTCCATCAATTATGCCACGGTTGTGGCGCTTGCTCTTACCTCTGCCCTGAAGATGCCATTACAGAGGTGGGCAGAGAGATAGGGGTGGTGGAGATAGGAAACTCAAAAGGGATAGAGTTCATCCATGGCAAGCTGAATATTGGCGAAGCTATGGCTCCACCTGTAGTGAGGGAAGTAAAGAAGTACATCAAGCCAGGGAGAACCACTATCATCGATGTCGCCCCAGGAACCTCCTGCCCGGTGGTGGAAGCAGTGAAGGGAAGCGACTTCTGCCTTCTGGTGACCGAGCCTACACCTTTTGGGCTGAACGACTTAGCTCTGGCAGTAGAGATGGTTAGAGAGCTAGGAGTGTCCTGTGGAGTGGTGCTTAACAGGGCTGGCGTTGGAGACAATAAGGTAGAGGATTATTGCCTTAAAGAAAATATCCCTATCCTGCTCCAGATTCCGCTGGATATAGAGATCGCCCGTCTCTATTCTCAGGGGATTCCCTTAGTGGAGGGAATGACGACATATCGGGAGACTTTCCTCAAGCTTTTCCATGATATGGCACAGGTAGTGCCACAGAGGGCAAGATAATGAAGGAGATAGTAGTCCTTAGTGGTAAGGGGGGGACAGGCAAGACCACTATAGTGGCCTCCTTTGCTGCTTTGGCTAAGGACAAGGTAATGGTCGATTGCGATGTGGATGCCGCTGACCTTCACCTACTTCTCCAGCCTGTAATTAAAGATAGCCAGGAGTTCCGGAGTGGTCAGACTGCCATAATTGATGAGGCGAAGTGTAATCAGTGTGGACTGTGTCAGGATGTCTGCCGATTTGGGGCGATAAAGGATTTTAAGGTCGCCCTTGTTTCTTGCGAGGGTTGTGGCTTTTGCTTCCACGTTTGTCCTGAGGGAGCCATCTCCATGCAGGAGAACCTCTCAGGGAGTTGGTTCATCTCTGACACCAGATACGGACCCCTGGTCCATGCCAGGCTGGGGGTAGCCCAGGAGAATTCAGGCAAGCTGGTAACCGTGGTCAGACAAAATGCCAAGCTTATGGCTGAGAGACAGGGACTCAGCTATATCCTCAGCGATGGACCTCCGGGCATCGGCTGCCCGGTCATTTCCTCTCTATCTGGAGTCAACCTGGCTCTGATTGTTACTGAGCCTACCCTATCAGGCATGCATGACCTGGATAGAATTGTTGGTGTTTGTCATCACTTTGGCGTCCCTGCCTTGGTATGCATCAATAAGTATGACCTCAATGAAGAAAATACCCTTCAGATTGAAAGAGATTGCCAGGAGCGAGGGATAGAGGCAGCATCCAGGATTCCCTTTGATAACGTAGTTACTGAAGCCTTAGTGAAGGGATTGCCGGTGGTTGAATACTCCCAAGACAAGGTCAGCCGCCAGATAGAGAGACTATGGCAGACTATTTCATCATCCTTAGGTGAGTAAAGGAGGAAGCCATGCCAATCTACGACTACAAATGTGGTGAGTGCAGCAAGGTATCGGAGGTATTCCAGCGCAGCCCTGGTGGTGAACCCGTTAAGTGCCCCAGTTGTGGCAGTGGGAATGTGGAGAGAGTTTTCGCTGCCTCTTATTTGGTAAGGACTGAGAGCGCTACACCGGGCACCACCTGCTGTGGTAGGACAGAGCGCTGCGAGACACCGCCTTGCTCTACAGACGATACCTGCCGGAGGAGGTAGGAACAATGGGTGATATTGTGCTTCAGCCAAGATTTTCCACCAGGGAGATACCGGGAAAGTGTATCAAATGCCTGGCTGAGCAGGAATATGGCAATTGCCTCAGGGAACTTTTGAAGGGGGAGGGTGAAAATAAGGGCCTGGAAGAGATGTATGAAGCTGTAGTGTCCTTTTTGAAATCTTCTGAGCTACAAAGGCTGCGCGATGAATCTGAAAAGTATCTGGCTGAGGGGAAGGACGTCAAGGTGGTAATTCATCTGGGGGAGGAAAAACCTAGATACGAGATAAAGCTAGGTCAAAAACCTGAGAGGAGGAGACCATGAAAATTGCCGCTATTTCAGATGATGGGGTCAATATCAGCCAGCACTTTGGCCGGGCTCCCCTTTACGTCGTGGTTACAGTGGAGGAAAACAAGATTGTGGGAAGGGAAACACGACCCAAGACAGGTCACCAAACTTTTGCTGCCGCAGAGCATCCTCTGGCGCCGGGGGAACGCCATGGTTACGATGCAGGCTCGCAGACGAAGCACCGCAGCATGGCCGAAACCATTGCTGACTGCCAGGTTCTCCTCGCTGGGGGGATGGGGTGGGGGGCCTACGAGAGCCTGAAGAGCTACAAAATCGAGCCAATTGTGACCGATGTGGGGAACATCGATGAGGCAGTGCAGCTTTATCTGGCAGGCAAGCTCCCTAACCTGATGGAGAGATTACACTGATGGGGCGCGAAGAGTTGCCTGGAGTAATCCTTATTGGAGGAGTCTATGCCAACTGAAGAGGAGATAAGAGAAAGGCTTGAGGAAGTGCTTGTCCCTGGTGTCATGCGCAGCTTGGTGAAGCTCAACCTGGTTCGCCAGGTCGCTATCTCCGACCAGAAGGTCAACATCAGCCTCGCCTCGGCAGCCCTGAATCAGGAGACTCAGGACTGGCTCAAAGCTAAGGTGCGGGATGTTATCAAGAGGCTACCCGAGGTGAAGGATGTGGAGACAGGGTTTGTTGAGGCGAAACCTAAAGATGTTAACCAAATCGGAAGCGTCATCGCCGTAATGAGCGGCAAGGGTGGGGTGGGCAAGTCTCTGGTGGCCAGCCTGGCTGCACTCTCCCTGGCCCGCAGCGGTCACGAGGTGGGCATCCTGGATGCCGACATCACCGGCCCCTCCATTCCCAGAATGTTCGGTATCACAGCTCGCCCCATGGGAAGTGACACTGGTATTCTGCCCGTGCTTTCTCGTGTTGGTATCGAAATCATGTCCATCAACCTCCTCTTGGCCCATGAAGACGACGCCGTTATCTGGAGAGGCCCTCTTATTGGTAAGGCCGTAACACAATTCTGGGAAGAGGTCCTTTGGGGCCAACTCGACTATTTGATAGTGGATCTGCCGCCGGGCACTGCTGATGTGCCCCTCACTGTGATGCAGTCTCTGCCGCTCTCCGGCGTGGTCATTGTCTTCAGCCCTCAGGAGCTGGCAGCCATGGTGGTACGCAAGGCGGTGAAGATGGCCCGCGAGGTAATGCACGTTCCCATTCTGGGCGTGGTGGAGAATATGAGCTACTTTGTCATCCCTGAAACGGGGAAGAGAGTGGAGCTCTTCGGCAAGAGCCAGGCTGACGAGATGGCAAAGGCAGCCGGGGCCCCGTTGCTGGGTCAGATACCTATAGACCCGGAACTGGCCCGGCTCTGCGACGAGGGTGACATCGAGCGCTACGACTCCGAGCTGATGAAGGGTTTCGCTGAGGCCATTACCCAAGCTATGGCAGCCAAAGGAAAAGGAATGGGAGAGAAGAAATGAGGATATCAATTAGTGGAAAGGGCGGCAGTGGGGAAAGTGCCATTGTCGCCCTGCTGCCTCGTGTGGTTACAGTGTACGAGGCAACGAGAGTCGATGTCACGCCCTTGAACCTGAGGGAAACGCTGCGGCGCAGGCCGTAGAGAACGTCAAAACAGGGAGGAGTCAGGCTATGGAACTTCGAATAACCACACTGAGCGAGAACACGGCGTTTGCCAGACCACGGGGGCTGCTGGGAGAGTGGGGATTAAGTGTCCTGGTGGAGGCGGACGAGCAGAAGATCCTCTTGGACACAGGAGCTAGTCTTTCTGCTGCTCGTAACGGTACTCTCTTGGGTGTGAACTGGCCCAGAATTGAAGCAATAGTGCTCAGCCATGGTCACTATGACCATACCGGCGGCCTGCGCAAGGTCTTGACTAGAATCAAGAAGCAGGTTAAGGTCATTGCCCATCCCGATGTCTTCGTGGCAAAGTATATTCAGGTGAGCAAGGATGAATCACCGGTCTACATTGGGATGCCCTTCCAGAAGACGGAACTGGAGAGCCTCGGCGCTGACTTTCAGCTCAGCAGCGAGCCCGTTTGGTTGTCTCAGAATGTGGTCACCAGTGGAGAGATCCCCATGACCACTGAGTATGAGACCGTTGACGCCGGGCTTTATGTTCGCCAAAGTGGTGAACTCGTTCCTGACACTGTGGCGGATGACCAGGCCCTCTTCATCAAGACAGAGCAGGGATTGGTGGTCATTCTGGGTTGTGCCCACCGCGGGGCCATCAATACGCTGCGCCATGCTCAGAAGGTCACCGCCACGGAGTCCATCCACATGGTCATAGGGGGCACACACCTCATTCGAGCATCTGAGGTGCAACTGGAGATGACGATTGCTGAGCTCAAGGAGTTCGGGGTGCGGAGGCTGGGAGTCTCCCACTGCACCGGCATGGCAGCAGCAGTGCGACTGGCTCAGGAGTTCGGGGAAGACTTTTTCTTCAACAACACTGCCACTGTCATTGCAATCTGAGTGTCAAGTGAAGTGCAACCGATTTGGCTAGCATGTCGAGGGGGGTGAGATGGCGAAACGCAGAATCCCAGAAACCGACCAAGGGATAACGGGTGAGTTCAATACGCGAGCCTACGATCAGATGATGCGCTATTTGAGAGACAAGGGTTGGATGGAGACTAGGCTCATTATCAAAGAAGGTATCTCCTCAGGTCTTGCCCTCGAAGTGGGGCCGGGACCTGGATACCTCGGATTGGAGTGGCTCAGAAATACAGAAGGAACAACACTCAGAGGCCTGGATATCAGTGAAGACATGATCGCCATAGCTCAGCGGAACGCTGCCGAGTATAGCCTGACCGACAGAGTCAAATATGTTAGAGGTGATGCCCGAAAGATGCCCTTCGAAAATGAGTATTTCGATGCCGTATTCAGCAATGGCTCACTCCATGAATGGGCGCAACCGGTTGAAATCCTGAACGAGATCGCCAGGGTGCTGAAGCCAGGCGGCAAGTATCTCATCAGTGACCTCAGACGCGACATGAACCCCCTCATGAAGTGGTTCCTATGGACAATGACCCGACCCAGGGAAATGCGCTCAGGACTGGTCAGTTCCATCAACGCATCTTATACACTTCCTGAAGCCCAGACCTTACTCTTCAAGACGAAACTCCAAGGCTGGCGTGCCAAGAAGAATTTCCTGGGCATAGTCATTTCAGGCCGCAAGCCAATTTGATAGTTGAACGAGGAGGGAAGGTGACATGGACAAACCAAAGTCCAATCTTGACTTCAGGCTCATGTCTCTGGCCTACATTTTTCGTGACCTCCGATTGCCGCGCATGGAAATTCTGAAGGAGGTGGGCATAAAGCCCGGCTTTCGGGTTCTAGACTTCGGATGTGGACCGGGAAGCTATGTTGAAGCCGCCTCGAGACTGGTAGGACAATCAGGGAGGGTCTATGCTCTGGATATCCATCCACTGGCAGTCCAGAGTGTTCAGCGCATGGTTTTGAAGAAAGGGCTCGCCAACGTGGAGACTATTCTCTCCGATTGCCAGAGCGGACTGCCGGATGATTCCATAGACGTGGTCCTGCTGTACGATACCTACCACGGTCTAGGTGAGCCTGACAAAGTGCTGAAGGAGTTACACCGTGTGTTGAAGCTAGACGGCGTACTCTCCTTCAGCGATCACCACATGAGAGAACATGAAATCGTGGCCAAGGTAACGGTGGGCGGCTTGTTCCATCTGGCAGACAAGGGCCAGAGGACCTACAGTTTCTCCAAAGGGAAGAACTAGTGGCTAGGTTGCGAGTTTTGATTGCCAGGCCATTTTGTCGGCGAGCATCACAAGACGGACGAAGCTCATGATTGCCCCCTGACAAATCACGGCAAAAGATAGGAGGTGAGCGTGGACGAAGCGCCATTTCAAGCTGTAAAGGATCGTGTCAGAGAACGCCTCAACAAGTTCACGAGAAAGGCATTTCAGATGCTTCCTAAGTTGGAGGAACCTCAAATTCTCGATGTGGGGTGTGGGTCGGGCGTCCCGACTATGGAGTTAGCAAAGCTGACCAATGGCCAGATAATTGCCTTGGACATCAGCCAGCCTCTCCTTGATAGACTAGCGAGAAAAATCGAAAAGTCAGGGTTATCAAAGCGAATCAAGATCGTGAGATGTTCAATGTTTGACATGGATTTCCCGGATGAGAGTTTCGACATCATCTGGGCCGAGGGTTCGACATTCATTATTGGTTTTGAAAGGGCCCTCAGGGAGTGGCGACGCTTCCTTAAGCCTAAAAGGTTCTTGGTAGCACACGAAATGACTTGGTCACGCCCAGACCCGCCACAGGAGGTCTACAATTACTGGAGGGGGCTTGCTGCTTCAGGGATAAGGACGCTAACACAGTACTTGGAACAAATCCCTGCCTGCGGCTATGATGTGGTGGGGTATTTCACACTACCCGAGGATGCATGGTGGATTGAATATTATGGTCCTCTGGAGAATCGAATCCAAGAGCTTCGCCTGAAGTATATCAATGACTCCAAGGCTCTTGAGGTAATCGACAAGGAACAAGAGGAGATTGACCTGTCCAAGAAGTACCATCAGTGGTATGGCTCGGCGTTTTTCATTACGCAGAGGAGATAGCCATAGTCTGATCGATGTATTCGGGAAGGGGCCGGCGCGATGCCGCTCGGTGTTCTTCATAATGAGAAGAAGTTAGTCAGATGCTCAAGGGAGAAGCATAGCCTGTGTCTCGCTTAGAATCAAAAGGCGAACTTGCCAGGGCGAAGGGCGGCTCTAGGTGCGAGAATGATGGATGCGGTTCAGGGCAGAATCACACGTATTGAACTCCTTCCAGACCTGTCGTATTGTGTTGAGACTCGTGCCAAGCAAGAGTATGCCACGATAATGAGCAGAATCCTATCGGGCGACCAGTCGCCGGGGATTGAGGAGCGACTGGATCTTCTGAAGACGTTTCTGGAGACTGCTGACTTCAGTCAGTTGCGGCGGGAATCAGAGGAGCACATGATAAAGGGCAAGAAGGTGAAGTTTCTACTATCTGGATTTGCTGGGCACAGCGAGTGGTCTGTGCAAATGACGGTGGAAGACTGATTCCGCCACCCAACAGAGGGGCGGTTCGTCCGCAGGAAGGTGGTGGTGTGAATCTCGAAACAAGATGCCACCCTCTTGCGGAAAAAGGAATAGCAGGTCAGCAGTATTTCTCCTCGAAGGCAACGACCTTGTCGACCTCACCTTCATCAAACCTGCCCAGTATCCTGGCGATCCCTCTTGCCTGGTAGATACCTTCACTCCGATGTAATCAGCCAGGTCTTGCACTACTTGTTGATATTCCCACAGAAAAGCAATAAAATCAGGGTGTCGGTTGACTAGCGTTTTGACACCCTGATTCTCTTACAAAGTCCTCACTAGGGACGGCTTACTAGCTTTGGTGAGCCGTGTGGGATTCGAACCCACGACACCCTGATTAAAAGTAAGAAGCGCAACGTGCCACGCCGTCGCTCCAGATAGCAACTTGTGCTTTCTCGTCTTGCCCCAGGGCAGTTTTTGTATCTGGCAGTGCTACCCTGTGCCACCAAGTGCCAGATAATTTGTTGGCAAAATGTCGGCAGAATGGTGCCAACATCGTCGTGTAGGTGGAGGAGAAGTTCGCCAAGTCTATCACTGAGGAGGCTGCCAAGGCAGTGCTGGATGCGGCCAAAAGGCGGGCAGGGTAATCAAGTGAGCTCCAAACCCTTGATAGAGCCCGTTGTTTGGCGCGCCACCTTGAATCCGCACCCAAGCCGAGTGTGGTATAATTTCGGAGAGGATTCTCTTACATCAAGCCCAGCCAGGCGAATTTGCAGGTTGGCAAGTGAATTAAACACCAGAGAGGAGGTAAGTAGAATGCCCACGACCAACAAGATGAGCAGAAAGGAACTTGAGGAAGCGATTGTCCAATTCCTGAAGAAGCACTACGGTGGCACGCTGGCGACAGTGAGAGAGGATGGTACTCCTCAGGCGAGCGGCATCAGCTTTGTCAACGATGGTCTCACCATATATTTCGCCATGGATCCCGAGAGCCACAAGAAGAGCAACGTGGACCGGAACCCTCATGTTGGTCTGGCTACATTCAAGGACTACTATCGCTTTGACAAGGCCAGAGCGGTACAACTGGCTGGCAAGGCTGAGTTGGTCACCGACGAGGCTGAGATCGCCAAGGTCTCCACCCTTCTCGTGGAGAAGTTCCCATGGTGTCTAGAGTACACTGACATGCTAGAATGGGCTGAGAGGGTCGGGCATGTTCCCTACTACAAGATAGTACCTAAGACTATAGCCTATCTGGACTATCAGAGGTTCGGTTTCAACACCTATCAGGTCCTAGAGCTATAGGAACCACTGGAAAAAGAGCACTGCGTGATCTCTCACTGGCACCTCATGAATTCTTAAGCCATCCTTAGGCTCCATTTCCTGGTGCCACCTTGAATCTGCATCCAGGCTGACTGTGGTATAATTTTGGAGAGGATTCTTTCACACCAGGCCAGCCAGGCGAATTTGGAGGAGCAGGACCCCATTTGCATGGCTCTAATTGAGAGACTTGGCAACATGCCTAGGTTGCCATTGTGGAGGCTGAAATGCTGCGGGATTTGATAATCAAGAGACGGAGCTATCGGCGATTCTATGAGGAAATTGCCGTCGAACCTGAGACACTGAGAGAGCTCGTGGATCTTGCGAGACTCTCATCATCGGCGGCTAATCTGCAACCACTGAAATATATACTGTCCTATGACCCTGTCAGGAATGCCCTAATATTTCCACACCTTGCTTGGGCTGCTTACCTTGAGGAATGGCCTGGTCCTGCTGAAGGGGAAAGACCATCTGCGTACATCATCGTAGTCGGCGACACGCAGATAGCTCAGTCCTTTGGCTGTGACCACGGGATAGCAGCTCAAAGCATTCTTTTGGGTGCAGCAGAGAGGGGTCTAGGTGGCTGCATGATTGGCGCAATAGATAGAGAGGGGCTCCGCAGGGTTCTGGACATACCATCCCGTTATGAAATACTTCTTGTATTAGCCCTCGGCAAGCCGAAAGAAACAGTGGTAATCGAGACGGTAGGCCCTGCCGGCGACGTTAGGTACTGGCGAGACAATGAAGGTGTACACCACGTGCCAAAGAGACCATTGGCGGACATTATTATCAGCTAGGCAGATTTGGAGAGAGGAGGGCCAATTATGAAGACATTGGTTACAGGAGCTACTGGCTTCATTGGTTCAAGCGTTGTAAGAGAATTGCTGAAGGACGGTGTAGAGGTAAGAGTTCTAGTGAGGGAAAATAGCGACACTAGCAACATAGATGGCCTGGATGTGGAAAGAGCCTACGGCGATATTAGGGATAGCGAGTCCGTGAAATCCGCATTGAAGGGGTGTGACACCCTCTATCAAACGGCAGCCTTATATGCCCTTTGGGCACCAAATAGCAGAGCGTTTTACGATATCAATGTGGAGGGGACCAAAACTGCCTTAAATGCAGCCCTGGAGCAGGGGTTGGAAAAGGTGGTTTACACCAGCACTGCCGCAACAATAGGTGCTCACGGTGCTGTTAGCCCAGCTAATGAGCAGGCAGAATTTAATGTCTGGGATGACGGAGACCATTATTGTAGGTCAAAGTATCTGGGAGAAATTGAAGCTCTAAAGATTTGTGATAAGGGGCTTCCACTGGTAGTTGTAAATCAAAGCATGGTTATTGGTGTCCGAGACATTAAGCCAACTCCATCAGGTAAAATAATTGTTGATGTTCTCAACAAGAAGATGCCTGCATACATCGATATCGTTCAGAATTTTGCCGACGTGGAAGATGTGGCCCGAGGCCATATTTTGGCTGCCAAGAAAGGCAAAATCGGTGAAAGGTATATTCTGGGCAATGAGAACTTGCCATTCAGAGATTACTTAAGACTGATTGGCGAGGTCTCAGGGGCTAAGACACCAAGGTTGAGAATACCGTATCACGTTGCTCTCATGCTAGCATACGTGAGCCAATTCGTTGCCAAAATTGCCAAGAGACCGCCGGTCATTACTGTACCAATGGTGCGAATGGGCCGTAAATGTTTCTGTTTCGATGTCTCCAAAGCTGTCAATGAACTGGGTTTTTCCCAAACGCCCATCAAAACAACTATCGGGAAGGCGGTCAACTGGTTCCGAGAGAATGGGTATGTGAAAGGAGCTTGAAAGAGTAAGCCCAGCCAGGTGGATTTGAAGGCAACATGAAATAGAGAACAATTAGTCTTGTCGGAGGCACAGTAAATGAACGTTCTGGCATTTAATGGAAGTCCGAGGAAAGAATGGAACACAGCAACTCTGCTGACCAGAGCTCTGGAAGGAGCTGCCTCACAGGGAGCAGAGACAGAGCTCATTCATCTATATGATCTGGACTTTAAAGGATGCAAGAGCTGTTTTGCATGTAAAACAAAAGGTGGCGAAAGCTATGGCAAGTGCGCAGTAAAGGATGACTTGGCACCAATACTAAGAAAGGTTGAGGAAGCCGATGCTATCATCCTGGGTTCTCCTATCTATTATGGAACTGTTTCAGGAGTAATGAAATCGTTTATGGAGCGTTTGATGTACCCGTATATGACATACAATAATCCACCACAGACGCTTTTCCCAAGAAGGATCAATACAGGGTTTATATATACGATGAATGTTACGGAGAAGGAGATGGAGAGATCAGGTTGGGGTCAACACATCGGTTTTAACAAAGCAATGCTACAAATAATATTCGGTGGTTCAGAGTCGCTCT
>Ga0315314_1001645_pt1 | contig 19708 bp, 19 predicted proteins | sample TDP9_MG_FD_203631 | JGI IMG/M metagenome (GOLD analysis project Ga0315314, IMG submission 203631) | Freshwater sediment microbial communities from Lake Towuti, South Sulawesi, Indonesia - TDP9 | ecosystem: Environmental > Aquatic > Freshwater > Lake > Sediment | place: Indonesia: South Sulawesi... | reverse complement strand
AGGGTTAAGTTTGCTTTCCCGTGAACACCGAAATTGAAAATGAGTCTTAGACGATGAAATTTATCAGATTCGCCCATCATACCACGCCCGACTGCTTCCTACCTTCGAAGACTCCATAACTTAGAAGTGATTCCCAGGAATATTGTAGAAATCCTGGAGTCGGGCGGATCGTAACTAACCATTAGGGTATGCCTATACCCTCGCACCTATACCACCCGTATTTTTCGCTGAGCCCTTCTGTAAACAGAAGGCTCCTAGAATAGTGCCCTTTTTTCGATTAGTTGAATGCGGTTTAATGCGGCTTAAATGCTCGCATGCAGTGCCCCGGGCATCTCTTTAGAAACTCTACACTTAACCAAGCAGATAGCTAGGGCTGGGAAGGCGCACGGTTTGATCCATCATCTTCTATGACCTCAAAGGACTCCTTCCAAACCGCCTCAACAGGCGTTTGCACTGGTGTATAAACGGGCTTTCCCGCCTCATACGTTAGGATGAAGCGACAAATATGAACCTCGACAACGTATTTTCCGGCAGACAAGTTGCCTATATGCACAAGAACTAATGGATTAGTAAACGCCTCCGTAACGATGACTCCTTCGCCGGGATCGGTAAAGTTTACTGCAAACAGGAAGGTGGTTGGGTAAGTTTCAAGCCAACTGAAAGACTTGACTTGGATGGTGTAGCCCCCTGTTGGATAGTCTCCTCGCGAGATGATGATGCTTATGAAGTCTTCAGTTGAAGCCTTAAGGGTCTCGTTCTCCTTAAGCAACCTCCAATAATCGTTCACAGTTGCGAAGTCTGAAGGATCCATGCTTGTCGCGATTATGTGGATGCCCTTTTCGAACAAGCCCACACCGCCATAACAATCATACACGACTCTAAACTCAGCTCCGACCGGCGGAGTTGGGATAGACGTTACGAATTGCCGACGATATAGACTACCCTCCCACAGGGTTGCACCCTGAACCTCCACCTTAATCTCGTACACCGTGTTCTCGGGAAGAACAACTGGATACTTAATAGTGACAACGATGTTCTCAACCCGATAGACATAGACCTCGCAACCGACCAAACCGGTAGGCGTCTCCTTACCGCCAGCCCAATTCGTTGGGAGAGGATCCGAAATGTTCAGCTGCAGAGCTTTCCTCAGGTATAGGAGCGTATAGTCACGTACAAAAGGAGGCTCCAAGAAAGCCTTCCGCCATCGTTGATAAACATCCTCTGGATAAGTCTTCCTCCAACAATAATCGCATTGGAGACATCTCCAATTAAAGTTCTCACTCCTCGAACCGATGGGGGTCAAAACGTAGGGGCTTCCATCCTTAGGACAAGCGATCTCGCTCTCAGAAGAAACATTAGAGAGTACGACAAAGTACACAGCAGCCGAACCAACGATAACAAGTAAAATTATTGAAGCGACAAGCTTGGGATCCATCCTTCCGTCACCACATCACCAATGTCCTTGCCTGCACACGCCTACTGTAAGAAGAAACAGTATTATTATGCTATGCATTAGAACAGCCTGTCTCCTTTTTGGAACAACCGAATATCCAAAAGGATCTACATCTTTTGTCACCATGATAACGGGAGAACAGTTACACTAGCCTTAGATAAAAGCACACCCTAAATAAGTTTGGGGGCTGACCTTACGAGGAAACTGTTGTTTCTCTGCAGATTTACGTTAGTGATCCTAGGCTTCATCATTATGTTTCTGAGCGGACTAGTCGGAAATGTCCTAATGGTTCCCCTTGGCGCAGCCATGGCAGTCGTAGGCATACTTTTGAGAACAAAAAGGCTCGAATCCTAAGGGAGATCGTTGAAAAGGCAGCTCCCCTCACATAACGCTCAGTTACCTTTTCATGTCTTCTGTCATTATCCACTATGGTTAAGCTTCAGTTTGTCGAATCGGGAAAGGTCGGCGAAAGATTTTGGCGTTACTCAGTCTCGCCTTCTGCCTTTTCCTCTGCCTTTCCAACCACTTCTGCTTCTGCAAATCGTCGGCTTATCCTCGTTATTCTGATCCGCACGTGATCGCCGGGTTTGGCGTTTGGAACGAAGCATACCAGACCCTTAATCCGCGCTATGCCTTCGCCTCGACGGCTGGTCTCTTGAATTTCCACGTCGTATTCTTTTCCTAGTTCAACTGGCTTTGGAGGAAAACGCGGGCCGAATCTTCGTCCTCTTTCCCCTCTTTCATACTCCATTTTTTCACCTCTCATTTTTTCAAAATGTCTTGCTTCTACTTGGGTGCACATCTATGTGACGCTTAAACTTCCGTATCTTCCTACGTTTAGCTGGATTTCTCCTCGGAAAGTCGTAACGTATCCGTTTTCGATTTTGACTGTGTCATCGACGTTTACTTGGTCGATCTGTTCGTTCCATAGGGCTAGTTTTATCGTGCCTGTTCCGTCGCTGATCAAGGCGTCAGCCACTCGATGGGTTTCATCTTTGTATCTTGAACGAACCTCGCGGGTTTCTGATTTTTCAATCACCTTTGCTGCAACATCTACTCGGCGCATTCCATCCCTTAATTCTCTAATTTTCAAAATTTTTCCTCCTTTCACTCGATTTTTTCCGCGAGGGCGAATTTTCTTCCGGTGTTCACGATCTTGACTTTTAAGCGTTCTCCGACCTTGGCTTTAGGCACGAAGATGAGGTAGCCTTGGATTCTCGTTATTCCATCGCCTCTGCTGCCTATGTCATCTATAACCACATCGATTTCTTCTCCTACCTTCACTGGAGCTTCCTGAAAGGGTATAGGACTGTATGTCTTCTCTCTCTTTTTAAAGCGTCTCGGTCTTACATGTCTCGTTTTGTCTGGAAGCCTTCTCGGCATGTACTTTTTCGTCCTTATCGCGGAACTAGCCACCAGAACAGAACTAGGATAGCCGTTCTGGTTAGCTATTGATCATGAAGAAATATGGATGTTGGATATAAATTTTGCCATGTGGTTGTGTTAATGGTTAAAGGGCGAAATTTTGAATGCTGCCCACGATATGCGCGGTTTAGTTTTCCTTCTTGAAGTGGAAGGGAGTTACGTGGTAGAGTGCCGCAAGAGCTATGAAGGATATCTAGCCAATTAGGCTCAAAGCGGCAAGTAGTGAAATTGTTGTTATGCCATCTGCGAGTGAACTCTCAATAGGAATCACAAAATTATCGGGGTCTAGGCCTCTTTGAAAGGTAAGAATGGCTGCCATGTAGGCAACAATGATTATTGACGACGCCGCCATTAAATTGGCGGTGAACAACAAAGCCGTGAATGTTAGAAAGGTGTTTAACGAGAAGGTTCCTTGTATAAGCAAGGACAAAACAGAGTATACCATGAACATGATTAGAGAAGCTGCCCAAGCACCAAATATCTCTGTTGCATGATTTCTAATTGCGAAAAATGTTGATTTGATCGTACCTAGAGCAAGTTTTGTAGTTGCGGTTGAGCCCACAACAGCCCCAATATCGCCTATGGTATCAATCAACGCTGGGTAGGCTGTGTAGATTTCGCGTCTGCCTCCGACAACTTCGGTAATTTTGCTAAGGACGGAACCTGTTACATTAACGATGAAGGCAACAAGAACCAGTGTGAGAATAGACTCCTTAATTGTTTCAACAAATTCGGGCTCTCGGATATTCTTGGGCAAAATGTATGCAACAGCAAATACCAAAAGCAAACCTAAAAGAACAATAAGGTATCGTTCTGCAGGGCCTTGTGAGAAGAAGAGATTCAGCACTAAGAAGTAGCTAAGCGTGACGAGAAGGTCAGAGACTGTAGACTCCACAGGATAGAGAATTACATCTGGGTCCAAACCATGTCTAAAAGAGAGAGAAGAAACGGTCACTGTAAGTGGAGAAATGATAATTAATGCGAGGGCCATTGTTGCTAAAATCACGGTTAGAATACTAACAAAATCCATTACCGTTGCGCCCCAGAGAAAGCTTCCAAACAGCGCGGCAACAGCGCTCATTAAAGCACTTGTTTCTAAAGTTAATACCATAATGGCGTAAAGTAATAGGTAAAAACTCTTTGTGTTACCGAAGAAACGAGGCTGCACCGTACCTAGGTGTAACCCTGTGCTCAAACGCCCGCTAAGTAAGCCACCTATCACGCCTCTTGCACTAAGCATAGCAGGGTAGACGGCGATTGCCCAGGGAGCCAGCGCGAACAGTCTTAAATGAAAAGCAACTGTTGTTCCAGCAACGATTCCAAATATATTGAAAGCGTATGCCATTAATGACTCCTTGAGGGTCTTATTGAATTTCCTTAGATTTGCATCAAAGGAAGTCAGCGCAAATCCTCCGAAACTTGTGTGTCTAAACTTTTTTCACTAGGGCTTCCAGTTCTTTTAAGCAAGAAGGAACTCGCCGCGGTGCAGCCGCTCACTAAGACCAAGGAAAAAAGGTTTTCTTCGACGATTTTTTGGACACAGGTCATCTTTGCTGCCCCGCGGGCTTAGCATCTCCTTTACTAAGCGTTGATTGACTTTTCTTGAACGTTCATTCATAAAATGGTTTCCATGCCCTAGAAGTTTTCTTGGAAATTTTAGAACAAAAGATATTTGTAAGTGAGTATTTATGGTAGATACCTGTGTGTTGTTATCTGGGAGTTTTCGTTGGATGACTCGTTTAGAAAAAATCAAGTACAAACCTGTGCCAGTTAGAGACCTCCTAATCGAGATGAAAGACCTCTCAGAGTTGATGATTGACTTAGCGTATTCTGCTGCTCTCTTCGACAGTCGACCCCTCGCCGAAGAAGTTATCGAATTGGAGAAACGCGTCGACACTCTCGCCTATCTTTTAGATATGAGTGCTATGGTGGCGGCTAGAAATGCAGAAGACGCAGAGGCTCTAGTTGGAGTTACTGTTGTAGCTGCTGCCACTGACAAAATATCCGACGCAGCCGGGGACATAGCCGCAATAGTTCTGCGCGGAATTGGCATTCACCCGATTGTTCGTGAAGCCTTCAGAAAAATGGAAGAGCGACTGACTAAAGTCAAGACCAAACCCAACTCTGTTCTGGTTGGAAAACGACTGGGAGAACTCGATTTGGCTGCTACGATGGGCGTAGACGTAATCGCCATTCGACGAGACAAGGAATTGATAGTCAACCCGAAAGAAGACGAGGTAATAAAGAAAGGCGACATAATAACCGCGAGAGGAGCCCCAGGAGGCGTGGAAGAGTTTGAAAGACTCGCAGAAGGAATCGTACAAACGTTGGAGAGCTGAAGATGATGGTCATAGAAAGGTCATTTAAGGAAATTATTGATATGCTGGTAGAATTGAAGGACACATCCGAGTTGATGATGGACCTCGCCTATTCTTCGATTCTCTTTAACAGCAAGGAATTGGCGCAGGAGGTTCAAATACTCGAGGAACGCGTGGACGACCTGCACACCGAATTCGAGCTTCTCGTCTTGACGAGGTGCGTTCAACCCGAAGAATCCAAACACTTCTTAGGGTTGATCAGGCTTGGGGTTGTGACAGAAAAGATAGCAGATGCTGCAGCCCAGATCGCCGACGTGGTTTTGAGAGGGTTAGAGCCTCATCCTGTCTTAAAATTAGCGATAAAAGAAGCGGAAGAGACTGTGACTCATGTGCTTGTCTCCAAAAAATCTGTGCTGGTGGGAAAAAGTCTACAAGAAGCGCAAATCCATGAACAAACTGGGATGTGGGTATTGGCGGTGAGAAGGGGAGACAAGTGGATGCGTCCCAAACCTGATACGGTGATTAGGGCTGGCGATGTGCTAATTGCTTCGGGTTACACGGAAGGAGAAGAAAATCTGAGAAAGTTAGCTTCTAATGAACGGCATAAGTAGTGAAAGTAACACTCTAAACATATAACACGGCAGGTTTTGGATTTCTGGATTTTTTGCGACCTAACCATAACGAAAAACTGATCCACTAAATCTCAACCTGTTTCTCTATTTCGGTTATTTCCTCTAGTGAAGGCGGTCTTGGGTAGTTATACATGGGGCCGCCGGGCCTCTCGTTGTAGTAGGGTCGGTTGCACCCTGGACAGCCGGAGGTGAGGAAGGGACTGCTGGTTTTGATTACTTCCCACACCTGCTCTTTTGGAACGCCGAGTTTAATGAGGCGGCCGTCCTGATTAAACGTCATGTTTTCGTATCGTGTTTTTCCATGGACTATGAGGTGGCGGGCGACCTGGACCTTTCTGTAAAAGCGAAGAGGTGGTTGGGGACGATTTCCTAAGGCGGTTCCCGGAATAGGGGTGAAAGCGAACAGGCTGGGATACACGCCTAAGTCAACGCACCACTGAATCATAGAAATGATTTCTTTTTCGTTTTCTCCAAGGCCGGCTATGAGGTGGGTGGTCACCCGACCTTTTCCAAAGGTTTGCACCGCCTCCTCCAATGCCTTCCGCTGTGTTTCCCAGGTATATGGGCCTTCAGCCAAGGGCCCCTTCACCTCGTCGAACAGCTCCTTGGTGGCCGCGTCCAGAGCGATGCTGACCCGATCCACGCCGACCTCAGCCAGTGTTATCATCTGTTCTTTCTCTAAAGGCTGACAGGAGACAGAGAGGGGTACCTTTACGCGTAAAAGAATATCCTGGGAGAGGTTTAGAATGTCGTCGAAAACCGTTGGGTAGTTCAAGGCCTGAAGGCAAATCCTCTTTATCAGGTCTCCTTTCACAGTGTGCTCAATCTTGGAAAGCACTTGCTCGGTTGAAAACGGGGGCCAGGTCACCCTAGAAAGCATGTCCGCTCTGCTACTGCTCGTTTTAGCTTGGGGGCAAAAGCCGCAGTTGGCAAAACACTTTCCAGGTCGGTACGTGAGGAGGTAGATGGTCGTGGGTTTGGCGTCCAGCATGCCTCTTGTCAACCCAAGCACGATAGCAGAGCCAACGGAAACCCGAATCTTCTTAGGCAGATGCCCCCTCTGCATCAACCATCCCCGCAGAGTTCCAAGTCTATAATTAAATAATGGAGGTTTATTACTTATCACAATTAGGGTGCGCCCTTGTGGTAGGCTTGAAAGACTGTGGGGACTTGCTACTCGCCACAGCTAGAAGCTTGAGGAAGCCATGACCGTTGCTCAAAACCTAAGCCGGAAGAGTTTTGGAAAAGGATTCGATATCGGGACCCCGTTTGTACTTTTTTATGCAAGGTTGGTGAGGTTAAATAGGGTGTTATAAGAGAATAAATGGGATAAAAGGAGGTGAAGGAGATGGAGTCTCGATCGGTGAGTATCGCTTGGAAGATTATCATGGTCCCGAACCTGACCGTTTTGCTTTTTGGCGTTCTCTTGGCTTTGATCCCGGATGCTCTGTTGAGTGAGGGCTTTCAGTTGTTTGTTGGGCAGAGTTGGGGCGCCCTCCTATCGACTAGCCCTAAAACCGCTGAATATATTTCGCTATTCGGCAGAATGTTTGGAGCCCACATGATCACCATCGCGGTTCTAATCATCGCCATAACCCTGAAGAGTTTTAGAAGGGGAGAGAGTTGGTCTTGGTACGCTTTCCTGATAGGCAACACCTTAGGTTGGGGCAGCGCCATAGCTTTCGACCTAACCATGGGGGAGATGTCTATTGTAGGTATAGAGATAGTCATGATACTGTTAGTTTACATAGCATTAGGAATTTCCGCAAGGGATATCCTCGGCAAGAAACCAACTTGAGGATAACATGAAGTCATGTTGCCTGTTCAGTAGATGAAACTCGATTTTTAGAGTTTTCCATAAGTATTTTAAGGGTTCACTAGTTTTTCTTAAAACATGGATCCTGAGACGATATGGCGTCTGCCAAATAAAGAACTTGTAAATCTAATTGAAAGAGGAAAGTTTCCCAACATATTGGGGAAAATTCGATTCTATGCGCCGAGCTTCATGTATTATAAGACCGGCTCCTTCTGCTCGTCGCCGTCCGCCTTCCCCTCCATTTCCGTGACTGGCTCCTTCTGTGCCCTAAAATGCAAGCACTGCAGCGGGAAGGTGTTAAACACCATGCTTCCAGCCCTCACACCCAAGGAACTATTCGACCTTTGCGTGGAACTCAAAAACAAAGGTGCTGTCGGTTGCCTTATCAGCGGTGGATGCATGCCGAATGGTTCCGTTCCCCTTCGCAAGTTTATAGATGCCATCGCAAAGGTCAAGCGAGACCTCGGACTAACCATGGTGGTCCACACCGGCGTTATCGACCCTCTCACAGCGAGGAGGCTGAAGGCGGCTGACGCTGACGTTGCCTTAATCGATGTCATCGGCTCAGACGAGACAATACGAGAAATCTATCAGTTGAATGTCAAGGTGGAGGACTATGACAAGGCTTTGTGGGCGTTGCATCAATCGGGGATACCAACCGTGCCCCATGTGCTGGTTGGGCTCCACTACGGCAGGCTCAAGGGCGAAATCCAAGCCCTAAAGATAATCTCCAAACACTCACCTTCCGCCGTCATCGTCATCGCGCTGATTCCGATTCAAGGCACCCCCATGGAAAAAGTAGATCCCCCCACCCCAGAAGACATAGTGAGGGTGCTGACAACGGCTAGACTTATGATGCCCCACACCCCGATCGTCCTTGGGTGCATGAGGCCGAAGGGGAGACACAGGGTCAAAACCGACACGCTAGCGGTGAGGGCCGGGGTCAATGCCATAGCCTTTCCAGCCGAGGAAGCCGTCCAACTGGCCCAATCCTTGGGGCTGGAAGTCGCCTTTTCATCCTTATGCTGCTCACAGATCTTTAACGATATCCATTTGCTCCTCGGTTAATTTAAAATGCATTTCTTCACTTTGATGTTTTCTCCTCTAATATTCTATTCGTTAATGTGGGCACTATCTTGAACAAGTCTTCTACGACGCCGTAATCGGCCGTGCGGAAGATTGGTGCTTTTGGATCTTTGTTTATCGCGATGATGAGGTCGGCGTTTTTCATCCCAGATACGTGCTGAGAGGCGCCGCTTATGCCTACTGCGATGTACAGCTTCGGCTTCACGGTTTTTCCAGAAGTCCCGACCTGCCGATCGCTTGGAAGCCAACCCTTGTCCACGATGGGACGTGAACAAGCGAGGACACCTCCAAGCGCTTCTGCCAGCTTTTTAACCACTGGCATGTTGTCGAGGTCCTTGATTCCTCGGCCTACAGCGATTATGATGCCTGCTGCAGCTATGTCTACTTCTCCTGCGGGGGGTTCAAAGAATTCAATGAACTTTTTATACGTTATGTCTTCCGTAAGTGGAGATGGTATTTCAACAATCTCGCCGCCTAGAGGCTTGACTTCTTGGACTTCAAAGGCTGCCGGACGGAGTGTGACGATGTAGCTGTCGGACTTACGAAGCGACGCCTTCACGTTTACCTTGCCGCCATACACTTGGCGAAATACAACTAACTTTTCTCCTTCAAAATCTAGGTCTATGCAGTCCGTTGCTAGCGGCACATTTAGCTCGGCTGCAAGTCTCGGGGCTAGATCTACGCCAAAGGTGGTGTGACCTATCAAGGTCAGTGACGGTTTGCGTTCAGGAATTAAGTGGGATAAAACTCTCTGATACGCTTCTGAGTTGAAGTTCTTCAACCTTGGATCATCAACAATTAAAACCCTCTTTGTGTGGTCTGCGAGCCTTTTCGCAAATTCTTTAACGTTGTGACCTAAGAGAACCACTGTTAAGTCCGCATTTATCTTTTGGCTTAACTCTCTGCCCTTGGTTAGCATCTCAAAGGTTACGTCTCTGAGTTCGCCTCGCCTGTGCTCAGCTAAGACAAGAATTTCCTTCATCTAGACCAGCCCTCTTGCCCTCAGGGTTTCCACAACCTTCGCCGCGATCTCGTCGAGTCCTCCGGTTAAAATTTCCGCTTCTTTCTCTATGGGAGGTATAAACATTTTTTCCACCGTTATCCAGGATCCAGACTCTCCAACTTCCTCCTCCTTTAAGCCAAGGTCCCTCAAACCGAGAACCTTTATCTCCTTCTCCCGAGCTTTCCTGATGCCCAGTATCGACACATACCGAGGTTCATTAATCCCCGTTTGGATCGCGAGCACTGCCGGAAGCTTCACCTCCACGACCTCCTCTAAGCCTCCCTCGAGTTCGCGATTAACCTTGGCGAACCCTTCCTTGAACTCAATCTTCTTCACCATGGTGGCGTGGGGGATTCCAAGCAGCTCCGCCAGCACAACGCCAACCTGGGCATAGCCGTCATCGCCAGCTTGAGCGCCGGTTAAGATCATGTCGAAGGGTAAATCCTTGATAGCCTTGTGCAAAATCTTAGCGATGGCATAGGCGTCAGATCCCTCAAACGCCTTGTCCGTTAACCTAATTGCCCTATCTGCTCCCCTAGCCAAACACTTCCTCAAAGTGTCATCGGCATCCTCTGAACCTACTGTAACAACGGTAACCGAGCCCCCAAGCCTTTCCTTCAATAAAACCGCTTCTTCAAGGGCATAGTCGTCCCACTCATTAATGGCGAACACCAAGTCTTCCATCCTTATCCTTTTTCCGCTCTCATCAACAACGATTTCTGCCTCAGCCATCTCCGGAACATGTTTAACACAAACAATTAAGTCCATTCCCTTCCCACCTGTTCCTTATTTGAAACCACAGACTCAACGAAAATATTGTTGTCGATATTTAACTATTTAAATCACTTACGCTGCTTCTTTAACACGAGCATGACCTAAAGGCGTTCTACTACTTTTCTTAATCGACCCTCGACAGTCAACGGAAAAAATGGGTGGTTAAGGCGTAAAATGCTACTTACAATTCATGTGAAGGGTTCTTAAGATTTATACGTGAGGATGCTCTACTTGAGGGGCCAAAGCACTTCCGCAACTAGTTTCATGATATCCTTGACTAGAATTACATCCTCGTTACCCGTTGTCTTTATGTCGTCGTCGAATGTTAAGAGACTGGGTGAGAACTATTGATGACGTTCTTGAGGCCGAGGTTAAAGTAGCTACCTCTATTGCACATTTACGTAAATTTTAAATTTCGTCTATAACTATTGATCTTCGGGATTGATATGGTTAAGCATGACGTCGTGATTATTGGGGCTGGAGTATCGGGGTTGGCTACTGCGTATCATGTCAAGAGGCTGAAACCGGATGACGATGTTCTTTTAGTGGAAAGATATGGAATGGCAGGCCAGGGTAGTAGCGGTAAAAGCGCAGCCATGTTCAGATGTTTCTTCTCGTCTAGAACCAATTTGAAGTTGGCTGGCACCTCCATAAGGTTCTATGAGCACGTTCAAAAGGACTTAAATTATGATCTTATGATGAAATTTATTGGATACCTATGGCTATTAAGCGAAGACAGATATGAGGAAATAAAAAAGTACCTCAAAATCTTGCCTAGTATGGACATTAAATACGAAGAATACGATGAAGAATTTCTCGCTAGATCATTGAATATGAACACTAGGGTGAGTGGGAACGAAGAAGCGAGATATATAGGGTTACCAGACATTTCCCACGGCGTTCTAATAAAGGATGCTGGGTCCTTAGATCCCGATTCATTAGTTAGATTTTACGAAGAGAGAGCTCGTGAGTTGGGGGTCAAGATCTTGTATGAAGTTGAAGTAACAAGCCTGCTACTTGAACCAAAAGAGAAACTGGGCTTGCCCCGCGAACCATATTTTTGGCAGGAACCAAAGTTTTCAGGCGTAAAGACCAGTGAAGGTGTGTACAACGCGAACAAAATTATAGTGGCTACTGGAGCTTGGTCTTCTAAACTGCTTGATCCCCTAGGTGTCGACTGTTATATAAAACCGAAAAAGAGGCAAATATTTGCCCTAAGGGCAGAAACCGATGATTTGAAGAAGTTAATGCATGTTAAGGAGTTCAGTTCTGAGGGGATTGTTCCATTCGTCATATTTCCTAAGTACACGTTGTGGATAAAGCCGGTTCCGAAGGAAGGCTCGTTATGGGTAGGATACGCGGATGATTTCCCAAGGGCATTCAAAGTAGAGGATGACCCTCAACCAGAGAGAGACTTTTGGGAATGCGGTATATACCCCATTTTGATTAAATATTTTCCACAATTCAAAGAAGTCAAGCCTTTCAATAGTTGGGCTGGGCAATATGAGTATAACACCATTGATCATCAACCACTAATATTTGGGGAGCAGAATTTGATATTTGTCGGAGGCGGTAGTGGTAGCGGAATTATGAAGGCGGACGCCATGGGTAGAATAGCGGCTGCTCTATATGTAGGAGAAGAATATGCTGAACTATATAGTGGAGAGAAGTTTAAGGTAAGTGACTTAGGCATCAAGGATCGGAAGACGGAGATCGAAAAGCTCGTCATCTAAAGATGGTTCTACGACCCTTCTCATACTCAATGTTCATTCCATCTTTAACAAGATCTATGCACGTTCGGACATGGGGTATTCCGTCTACACGCATTAGACAAGATGAGCATTCACCTATTCCACAGAAAAACCTCTGGATCTTCCATACTTAACACTTTTGGAGTAGACTTTTATCCTGACGCGCAAAGCGCTGCGGCAATCGTTTCTCCTTCGTAGGCCCCAGCCTTCTTCCTGTCTAAATATATGCTTGCAGGCTTTCCACGTTTGAATTCCAGGTAGGATGCTTCCGTAACCGTAAATCCACTTTCTTCCCCCTCCGACACTCCTTGATTTTAACTTTTAAGAATTATCCAAAGTCTCTTCAAGAGTCTTTTAAATCGTCAGTCGTTTTGAGTCTACCTAGGCAACGTCAAGCTTGATCTACTGATAGTTGGGCCCCCAACTGTAGTTAGCAGGTTGTAAACCTAACACTGGAGAAGCTGCAAATCTTGACAAGGACATGTTTGTTCCGTTAAGGGAGCATCGAGCTTTGGATCATACTTGGGAAAGGGGATACAGCTCCTTACATGTCCTTAACATACCGAAAGGATTTATTTGGGTCACCTGACACTTAACGTTGGTGGTGCCATGAAGATAGCTCCATTCGAGGTTTTATCGAAAGATGAGTTATATCGACTACATCTAGCGTCCTTAGAGATTCTGGATGAAGTGGGGGTCAAAATACCGTCGGAGGAGGCTTTGAAGCTTTGTGCTGATGCGGGAGCCGACGTTGATTTTAAGAGGCAAATAGTTAAGATGCCCCAATATTTGGTTGAAGAATGCATTAAAAAGTCCCCGCACAAAGTCATGCTGCATGGTAGAGATACAGGCCTAAAGCTTTCCCTTGGAGAAGATAAGGTTTACTTTGGAACCGTTGGATTCGCACCGAGAATAAGAGATATCGAAACCGGTCAGTACCGCTCCCTTAATCAAGAAGACTTAGCGAACGCAACAAGAGTAGCCGACGCTTTGGAGAATATCGATTTTCAATTGGTGATGGGACAACCGGGGGATGTCCCCTCAGAAGTTGTTGATATATACCAGTGGCTCACCGCCTTTGAAAATACCCGAAAGCACGTTTTGTGTCAAGTGCTTAGCAAGGAGAGCGCCCAAGTTGCTATTAAAATGGGCTCACTTATAGCAGGTGGTGAAGATGAGCTAAGGAGGTCCCCAATAATGACATTTGTAATTTGTTTAAATAGCCCGTTATTTTATGGTGAGTTTGAAGTTGAATGTTTGTTAGAGGCGGCTAAGTTCAGATTACCAGCTTTAGCCGAATCAGGTCCAATGGCTGGTGCGAATTCTCCGGTCTCATTAGCGGGCACCGTAGTTCTCAACAATGCCGAAGTTTTAGGTGGTCTAGTACTAACCAAATTAGTTGACCTCCGTTCACCCTTTATTTACGGGAGTTGGAGTAGATCCATAGATATGAGACTCGGAAGCGTCGTCCTAGGGGGCCCGGAGTTCGCTTTATTACGTGTATGCACCGCTCAATTGGCGAAATTTTACAATCTTCCATCTGGAGGTGGCGGGTTATTGTGCGATTCGAAGGTTTTCGATGCGCAAGCTGGCTACGAGAAAATGCTGACGGCCTTAATGCCTGCTTTAAGCGGGCTCAACTTAGTTAGTGGAATGGGGTTGGTAGCCTCTGAGACAGTGGTGAGTTACGAACAGCTTGTCATAGACGATGAGATAGCGGGTATGGTGAAAAGAGTATTAAATGGAATAGATTTTCGGGATGAGACGTTAGCTATTGACGTTATAAAAGATGTGGGGTTAGAAGGGAACTTTTTATCGAGGAAACATACGTTACAATTCGCTAAATTGGAACATTGGGTTCCTAAGATTTCAGATAGACGTATTCCGGATATTTGGATTCGGGGCGGTGCACCAGAGGTATATCACAAAGCGAGGGAAAAAGCTCTGAGAATATTAAGCGAGTATAGACCACCTCCACTGCCTAAGGAAATTTTAATGGAATTAAGAAACATGGTAAAAGAGATGGAGAAGAAGTTCCGCAGAAGTTAAGCTAACACTGTATGGCGGATTAATAGGCTTTTAAGTCGTGATATTGCTTCTTCAATCTCGTCCTTGTACTTATGATATAAAGAGGATACTGCTCCTACAAAACCGTTTCTGAAGAATTTCAATGAGAGAAGTATAACCGCCGCTAGGATTATCATTTGAAGACTAGCGCTGCGAGCTCTAATAACCTCTGAAAGCGGCCATATTATGAACGTCCCTAATATCGGGCCGAAGAACGTTCCGAGCCCGCCTAATATTGTGCTTCCTAGGACGGTTATCATTATGGTGCTGAAGTCTGCTATCGCTGGACTTGCGTATCCTAGGAAGTGGACGTAGAATGCCCCAGCCACCCCGACCCATAGACTGCTGATTGTGAAGATGAATATCCTCAACCTGATTATGTTCACCCCACATGCGGCCGCGGCGTCTTCATCATCCCCCATAGCCCTGAGGTATAAGCCATACTTCGAGTGAATTAGCTTGTATGTTGTCATCATGCACAGTATGAGGAGTGTTAATGCTATGTAATAGTAATACTGCGGAGCCTCAAAGGATGTAACTGGCAATAAAAATTTCGTGTGTATCCCCTTTGACCCGCCTGTAATATTATACTCAGAAAGTAGGAGGAGTTGAAGTGAGCCTGAGAAGCCCCATGTGGTTAAGGCTAAGTAGATCCCTCTAAGCCTTAGGCACGCCCAACCTAATACTAACCCAGTCACGGCAGCTAGAGTTGTACCTACAAGTAAACCGATGAGGGGAGGTAAGCCGGTTGATGCGATAAAGAGTGCCGAGCCGTAGCCTCCGATTCCTATTAGGCCTGTGTGGGCGAAGCTTAGTAGCTTCATGTATCCTAACAGTAGATTCCAGTTTATGGCCAGTACTACATAGAATATCGTGATTATGATGATCCATAGGGTGTACGGTTTTTGAAGTAACGTTAATGGAAGTATAGCCAAGACTATAGACAGTATTAGTATGGATAGAGCCTCGGGATCTTTAAGAAGCTTAGCTTCGCCTACCTTAACAGGCAATGTACGGTTTCACCCTCCGAGATACTTCTGCTTAACCTCCTTATTCCTAAGCAACTCGCTCCCAGAGCCCTTCAATGCCACTCTTCCGGTTTCAATCACATACGCTCTGTCACACATGGTTAAAGCGTGATAGACGTGTTGCTCGGTTAAAAGTATAGTGACGCCTTCCTTATGCAGTTGACGCACGGTGTCAAATATCATAAGTACCAGCTTTGGCGCTAACCCGAGCGATGGTTCATCTAAGAGTAGAAGCTCAGGCCTCGACATCAAAGCCCTAGCTATATTTAGCATTTGGCTCTCCCCGCCGCTTAATGTCCCAGCCTCCTGATTCTTACGCTCTTTAAGCCTTGGAAAAAGCTGGAATACCCACTCTAAAGTCTCATGTCTTCTGTCCCACGCCCTAGGTAATTGCGCTCCTAAAAGTATGTGTTCCATTACGCTCATTTGCGGAAAGATCACCCTCGCCTCTGGAACCAGTGCTATTCCGAGGTTAACTATATGATGGGGCGGGAGGCTTTCAATTTGTGTTCCTTTAAATGTAATGGTGCCGCTTTCCGGGTGTAATAACCCTATTATCGTGTTTAGCGTCGTCGTCTTGCCAGCACCATTCGATCCTATTAGGGTCACGAACTCGCCCTCATCGACTTTCAAGGAAATGTCCCGTAGGGCGTGGAATTTCTCGTAGAATACATTGATTTCATCCGCTGACAATAACATAGATGCCAACCTCACAGCATGTATTTCTCTCCAAGATAGGCCGCTATTACCTTCTGATCATCTGCGATTTGTTTCGGCTCACCCTCAGCTATTTTCCTCCCTTCTTGAAGAACTACCATGCGATCTGCGGCCTTCATAATCGCCCTCATAACATGCTCAACCCAAAGCAATGTTACCCCTTTCTCTCTAATCTCTCTAAGCAATTTTATGGACTTATCCATCTCAACGGGGTTTAATCCAGCCATCGCCTCGTCTATAAGTATGAGTTTCGGCCTCGAAGCTAGCGCTCTAGCTATCTCAAGCATTCTAATCTGATGGAAAGTCAGGTTTATCGCTTGAGTGTCTTTTACATCCAATAAATCAACGCGTTCAATGCATTCTAACGCGAAATCCTTATCATCGCCTGCGCTAACCATCGCATTTTCAAGCGCCGTCAACCTTAGAAAGGGCCTTGGTATTTGAAAAGTTCTGGCTATACCCATCTTGCATATAATATACGACTTTAACCTCGTGATATCCTTACCTAAGAATATGATCTTACCGCTCGTCGGCTTGTAAAAGCCTGTTATACAGTTTATCAGCGTAGTTTTGCCAGACCCATTTGGCCCTATTAACCCGGATATTTCACCTTCATTGACAGTCAAATCCACATCGCTTAGGGCCATAAGCTTCCCGAAGCTCTTTGTTACCTCCCTGCATTCAAGTAAGGGCGTATTGGGCACGGCTAATCCCTCCTCCCTAAGAGACCTGTAGGTCTGATCACTACTGTGATTATAAGAACTACGTACATTGCTACATCGGCATAGCTCGAACCGATGAAAGTTGCTGCGAAAACGTGGGTGAGCCCGATTATTACCGCGGCAATGAGGCTCCCCTCTATGGACCCGAGCCCACCTAAAGTCATTGCAACGAAACTTATGATAAGCGGCCAGAAGCCCATGTTCGGATATATGGCGTACACAGGCGCTAACAAGCCTCCAGCCAATGCCGCCAAAGCCCCACCGATGCCATAGGATAGACTACATGCTTTCTCTGGGTTAATGCCCGTTACTAGGGCACCGACTTTGTTTTGAGCCACAGCCCTCCATGCCCGTCCCGTCTTAGTTCTTCTGATGAAGTAGTATAGCGCTACGAGGGTAACAATCGATATCACTAGAGCTATTATTCTATCCAAACTTAGAGTGATTAAGTACAACATTACACGTCCGGGCATTAGCGGCGGTGTCGACCTCATGAAGGGGCCAAAAACCTCCCTTGCGATGTTCTGTAGAAGTATCGACAGCGCAAGCGTCGCAAGCATGGCGTATTCGCCTGGTCTCTCGATTTTTTTTGCGTATGTATCTCGTATTATAAGCCTTTCAACTATGTAGCCTAAGGCGAAACCCGCTGCTATAGCTGGAGGAATAGATAAAGCCGTTGGAACGTTGAGAAACTTCACAGTGTAGTACGCGGCGTACGCACCGATCATATAATATTCGCCATGCGCGAAGTTGGATACTTTCATAATGCCGTAAATAAGCGTTATTCCTATGGCCATCAAAGCATAAATCGCCGCAAGCACCAACCCCATAGTCACCAGCTCAACTATAACGGGAAGCGAGATCATCCTGCGACCTCCTCTACATCGCTTACGGTATTGGCGTGCATGACTAACAAAAAAAGGAAGGGGTTTTGTTAGGGCGGCGGGTAGATCTGTGTTTCCGTTGTTGCCCCCACAGACTCGGCCTTAAAGAAGTATAGGGTAAAGCCGATCCACTGGTGCCACAGAATTGTGCCTGGCGTTGGGTCGTTTTCTAGCTTTATGAAGCCGGTTGTACCCTCAAGCTGTATGTCTTCTATGTAATCCGATAAGACATCGATATCTGTGGATTTTGTGTCTTCTATTGCCTTAACCAATATGCGCAGGGTATCCCAGTACCAACATATCCATACCGGTGGCGTCTCCCCGACCTCTTTCTTCCAGATGTTTGCGAACTCCTCACCAGCTGCGGTATACTTCATAAACGGGCTAGCGAAGTCTTGCATTATGAGACCAACGCCTGCCTCGCCTACGGTCTCCCAGAACGACTTTGGATCTACGAGCGGGAAGGCGTATGAAGTCACCATTGGAATCCCTGGCGTTATCCCCATTTCGTGAAGCTGCTTTAGCATTATATTGACATGCGGGAGGTTGTTGTTCATTATTATTATATCCGGAGGTGGTGACATCTCTGCTACTTTCCTCAATTCAGCGGTGTAATCAGTCTTGCCCATCGGGGTCAAAATTTGAACTAACTCAAGTTCCGGATATAGCTCATCTTTCCACTTGACCATGCCGTCCCACATACCGATGCCATACGGTGACTCCTCACATATAGCAGCCCCTCTTTTGTACCCGGCCCACTTAAGAAACTCTATTGTACCCCTCGAGACTAGAAGATTCGCAACGCCAATCCTAAACACATATTTGTAGTGTTTAGCAGTAATGTCATCGGCCCAGCTAAAGGTTACGAACATTACGACTGGGTATTTCGTGGTTGCCTCAGCTACGGGCAAGGCGACCATACTCTCCCAGGGACCTATTAAGCCGACAATGCGTTCCTCAGTTACCATCCTAGCCAAATGGGATATAGCCGTGCCAGCGTCCAAAGTTTGGTCGCCCACAACCAGCTCTAGAGGTCTGCCGAGAACACCTCCCTTTGCATTCTGGTACTCAACGAACAATTCTGCAGTCTTCAGAATTAACTTGCCTGAAATGTAATCCGCCGGCGCCGAAAGTGGAGTAATCACACCGATTTTTATCGGCTCCGCAGGGGGCGGCGGACGAGTCACGTAGTATATGCCTACGCCAGCAACAACCGCGACCACTATGATTACAACGATGGCTATCGCCTGCATCCTCGTTACCGCTTCCCTAGACCAAACAAATTTCTTCACGCTATTCACCGTTTGTGCATTTTATGAGTTGAATTAATTTAAGTATTGTGGTAAGTGTTATTATCGTGTCATTTAAATTAGCAAGAGGCTTAGAGTGATTATAGACCTGAATAGGCGGCAAAATTATGGGCGTGAGGAACTAATTAGAGGATAAGCGGATTTCAATTTCTAGGGAACCGTGTAGAAAAATAAATAAGTTCACCTAAAGTAATTTTGGTGTTCGGTGTTTAATTATGGTCTTAATTTTGACAAAAATGGACTTAGAGAAGGTTCTTGGGATGAGAGAGGTGATGGAAGTTGTTGAGGGCGCGTTCGCTCAACTCGCCAAGGGTACGGTTAAGATGCCCTTGAGAACCATAATCGGCGTTGATAAGTATAAGGGTTTTATCTTCTATATGCCAGCTTACTTGGAAGGTTCCGACGCTCTCGCAGTCAAAATCGTATCCTTGTATGAGGAAAACTTAGAGAAGTATAGTCTACCCACCATATTTGCCACAATCCAGCTGAATGACCCCAAGACTGGTATGCCCCTCGCCTTAATGGAAGGAGGCTACATCACCGCCATGAGGACTGGCGCTGCTAGTGGTGTGGCAACGAAGTACCTAGCTAGAAGGAGTTCAAGGGTTGTGGGAATCATAGGGACTGGTATTCAGGCGAGGACTCAGCTTAGGGCTGTCCGTGAAGCTAGGAACGTGGAAAAGGTATTCGTATATGATGCCGTAGCAGGGAGGGCAAGGGGA
>Ga0315314_1001644_pt1 | contig 19722 bp, 1 predicted proteins | sample TDP9_MG_FD_203631 | JGI IMG/M metagenome (GOLD analysis project Ga0315314, IMG submission 203631) | Freshwater sediment microbial communities from Lake Towuti, South Sulawesi, Indonesia - TDP9 | ecosystem: Environmental > Aquatic > Freshwater > Lake > Sediment | place: Indonesia: South Sulawesi... | reverse complement strand
GGAGATTTTCTCATTACCTGCATTGTCTATTGCTTTACTCCTTATTGTGTAGTTAACTTCAGGTGTCCATATCCCATCATCATACCACCAGAAGCTCGTGGCATTTAGAGATAGCGTAGCATTAAGCCAGTGCTCATTATCCGGATCCCAGACTGAGCCTGTCCACCAGCCTATCGCCCTTTGCACACTCACTGACGCTACCGCTACTTTAAAATTGTCTGATAAGCTCCCTCTTATTGTTACCTTATCTTTTATCTTATCTCCATCACCAGGATAATCTACACTACAACTCGGGTTACTCGTATCATAGGTGAATACATTCGATGATACTACTACCTCAACGTTCCCTGCCTTATCTTCTGCCTTCGACTTAACTCCATAACTCTTACCGTTAAGCCAGGTAGATGTGGGATAAGTTATTGTATAACTCCAGTCGGGTGATACGAAACTTGTAACTGGATTCCACTTCTCTCCTTCTCCCTCTGGCCTCCACTCGCTCCCATTCCAATACTCCCTTGTATCTATCCTCTGAACCAATACCTTTACATTGTCTACACCTGAACCAGGTGAACTGTCCTGGGCTGTCCCTGATAATGTAGAAGGCTGTCCATATGCATAGTATTTCCCATCTTCTGGAACTGATACCTGTGACCCTGGTTCAGTCTTATCGTATCGGAAAGTAACATAACTGGAGAGACCTGTGTTCTCTCCTGTTCCATCCTCTGCCCTCGCCTGGAACCTGTATAAATGTCCATCTGTCCAGGTGGTAGTGGGTTGGGGAACTGTGTACTCCCAGCTCACACTTCCTGTATCAAACCAGGTCGCTGTTGTTACCCAGACACTGCCATTCCAGTATACATTCGGAGATGCTGTGGTGTCCTTTATCTCTAACTCTACCTTCCCTACACCAGCATTTACCAGTGGCGAATCGGGATGGTCCACTGCTGTCCCACTAACTTTATCCGGAGCTACCTTCATATCCCCTGTAGGCGACGTCACACTAACTGTCGGTGCATCTTTGTCTATGGTGAATGTCCTGCTACTTAGCTGCACCTGGAAATTGGGAACCTTATCCTGTGCTTTGGCAGTGATGGTATACTCTCTGCCACTATCCCAATTGCCAGTGAAATTGTAAGTCCAGGAAGAGGTATAAACATTAGCCCACACATGACTGGTTGTGGTGGACCAGCTGAACCCTGTCCAGTACTTGTTTGGCGAATCTGTGATATTCTTAATCTCCAGTTCTACCTTATCCACTTTCCAGTCATCCTGGCAGGTGCCTGAAACTGTAGATAGATTTTTCAGCTTAGCTCCTCCACCAGGTGTGACCACTGTAGCTGTAGGTGAGTTGATATCAAATACAAATGTAATGGAAGTGGAAGGAACTTCTTCATTGGGCGTAGGAACAGCATTATCGACCGCCTTAGAAGTGAGCTCGTACTGGTGGCCAGAAATCCAGATTCCGGAAGTATCGTATGTCCAGGTGGTCGAGCCAATGGCAAGAACCCATTTCTCAGTATCGACCCAGGAGCCGCCATCCCAGTAAGTAGTCCCTCGAGTCAGGTCGCGTATCCTGACCTTAACGCTCTCGTCAAGATAGGTTGGTGGCTCATATCTCGGTATGCCGGAAAGTGCATCATAGGCAGTTCCTATAATCTCATCTAATGAACTCAAGTAGCTTTCCTGAGAGGGAGTGGTGATGCTCGATTGGGGTTTCTGATCGTCAAAAATGAAGCTTACTGAGCTTGCTATTGTCTGTGTGCTGCCGGCAACATCTACTGCCTTACTCGAGATGCTGTATTCGTTGGGAGCCGCCCAGCCAGGGTTAGGATATGTCCAGGCGGAAGTCCCATTAGCCACTACCCACCTCTCAGAAGCCTGCCAGCCAGAATCCCACCATTTTGGAGGAACAGTATTTCTCTTAATGGAAATTAATACCTTATCTAAACAGTGGTCATCGCTGGCAGTTCCCTCAATAGTGGAAAGGCTACTTACAAATGTGCCATTTGTAGGATTGGTTATGGTGGATGTGGGAAGAGTGACGTCGTAAACAAAAGATATTTCCGTTCCCAAACTACTATTTCCTTTACTCGGTTCGTCTAAGTCTGTCGAATCCCACGCTTTTGGCTGAATTCTATAGGTATATGTATCTGTCCAGACAACTGGAAAACTGTAAGTCCAGTTAGGAGCGACATAATTTGTATTAAGCCAGATAGGTTCGCTTGTCCAGGTTCCACTGGAAACGAACTCCTTCCAGTATTTATTCTCTTGGTCCTTTATGGTAATCTTCACTTCTCTTATTCCAGCAGGAGAATCCTGAGCACTACCCCTGACTTCCAGCACCTCTCTCTTATAACTCTGATGTTCGGGGAAGGTTACGGCACAGCTCGGATTTTCCAAATCCATGGCGAAGTTGACCGACGTGCCCTCTACGGTTATACCTTCCTGGCTCTTGCCTTTGGAGGTTACTACATAGTTCACATTGTGCTGCCAGGCAAAGGTAGAAATGCCCAATGTCCAGTTGAAGTTTCCTGTGCCATATCCACTGGCCACATTCCAGACTATAGTGGTCGATGATTGCCAGACTCCATTGGTCTCGTCCCAATATTTCCAGTCAGATTTTCTTCTTAATTTTACTTTCACTTCATCCTCTGCGCAATGGAAGCCTGTGCCCATAATCGACGGTAAGCCTTCAAGGTTATAATATTTCCCTTCCTGAGGTTTAGTTATTGCCGTCTGTGGTAGAGGTGCTCGGAACCTGAACGCGCTGGTGGAAACTGGGGACTGATAGTTCTCAGCTTTATCTATTGCTCTTGCTTCGATAAGATAGAGCTCTTCGGCTCCTGGATTCTTCCAGCTTACTCCAGAGGAGTTCCAGGACCAGTTACCTGTCCCCGCTGCATCTATCCAGTATTTTCCTCCCACCCAGCCAGTGTCTGGCCTCCAATAATGGCCTGTGAGGGCAGGGTCGTGCTGGAGAGAAATTTGAACCTTCCACATCTCTCCAGGAGGTGCATCTCCTCCAGTTCCGCTTATCACAGGGCCCTGCTCATACAGAGTAGGAGGAGATGCTTCTGGAGAAGGGGCTACGATTGTCGATGTGGGCAGGGTAACATCGTAGATAAAGGTAACTGTGCTTATTAATATTTGTACATTACCTGCCTTGTCCACTGCCCGTGAATTTATGGTATGTTCTACTCCATTAGACCAGCCTGGTAAGCCGCTGTAATTCCAGGAAGAAGTACCGTTAGCCACGGTGAAGGTACTGTATGAAACCCAGCCAGTGCCGCTGCCAGCCCAGTAGTATGAACCTGAACTAATTCTTACTTCCACATAATCTATTCCTGAAGGAGTGGGACTGCCAGGATCAGTAGCTGTTCCCGAGATAAAGTTGAGAGGTTTGGCGAGGGAATAGTATCCACCAGCAGCCGGCGTGGAGATTGATGAATCTGGCTTGATGGTATCAAATATAAAGGTCCTAGTAGGAAATCCGACTTCAAAGTTTCCCGCATTATCTTCTGCTCTACTGTTAATTCGATATAAGTGGTTATCTTTCCAGTCTGCATTGGTTATCTTATCGTAAGTCCAAGTACTTGTAGCGGTTGCCTTTTCCCACCATTCACCTTGCTCCCATTTGACTACCGTGCCTTTCCAGTATTTAACCGGACTTTCGTCCAAATCGGCAATTCTCAACTTAACTTCTTTCACTCCTGAGCCATCTGTGCCATCATCATCAGCAGTTCCTGATAAGAGCATTAAACTCTTGTAATACCCTTTATCCGGAGAAGTAATCACAGTTGCTGGTCGATTGGGGTCGTACTGGAAGGTGGCGCTGGATACGGCAATTTTTAAATTTGCTGAAGGTTTTGCGTTATCTTTGGCTCGACATTTGACTGTATATTCAATGTTAGCCGACCAGGTTGGCGTCCCCTGATAGACCCAATAAGTATAAGTTGTGCTACTGAAAGTCTCATTCCAGTGCTCTTCATAGGGGACTCCCCAGTTCGTGATGCTGTCGTTCCAGTAGACATTATCTTCCCTCATAATGCTAACTTCTACCATAGCGATGGTTCCCGGACCATTTTCTGAAGCAGTCCCCTGGATAGTGGGAAGTGATTTTATGGGAATCCCATCTTGCGGAGCCGAAATAGTTGAGTCGGGCGCCTGGGTGTCGAAAGTGAAGCTTACCTCGCTTCCTGTCTCTGTGTGTCCGGCGATGTCGGTTGCCTGTGCCTTAATCTTATAGCCCTTATTATGTTCCCAGGGAGAGGTGCCAAAGTTTACATCATACTTCCAGTTTTCACTCGGCTCACCAAAGCCATCCCCATCAGAAGCAGTAGCAGAGAACCAGGTGGAATAACTTTCCCAGCTATCGCCATCCCAATAGCCAATTCCCACCTTCTCAAGCCTGATCTTTACTCCATCCACTCCCTGATTGTCTGAAGATGTTCCTGAAATCGTGGCGAGACTACTCCTATTATCTCCCGACCCTGGCGTAGTGATTCCAGATGTAGGATAGTCCGCGTCGTAGGAGAAACTCGACTCTCCATATATTGTCTCCTCATTCCCTGCCTTATCTTTTGCCTTGCTCTTGACAGTATAAGTCTTGTTATTAAGCCAGGCCACTGTGCTTGAATTATATGTCCAGACTTTACTCACATTATCATAATCTGCCAGAAGCCACTTTACGCTCGCTGTCCAGGTGGATACTCCATCCCAATACCAACCTCCCGGCTCCTGTATCGTAATCTCTACAAAATCTACACCTGATACGCCATCCTGTGCCATGCCTGAGAGTTCATCCATTGCCCCGTATTTCCCTCCATTGGCTGGCATTACCACTGTAGAAGTCGGTTTAGATGTATCATAAGTGAAGGTAACTGTGCTTATGGAGACTTCCTCTATATCCACATTATCAGTAGCCCGGCTGTTGATAGTATAACTCTCTCCATCAGACCATGGCGGAATGCTCGTATAAGTCCAGGAGGTAGTGCCTGTGGTGAGAGTAAATGTGCTCACCGATACCCAGGTATTCCCATCCCAGTAAGGAGGTGAACTTCCCCTCTTAATCCTCACCTCTACAAATTTGACTCCACTGGCATTGTCGCTCGCTCCACCTTTTATGGCATTAAGGGGCTTAACCAGTGAATAGTAACCTCCTGCCGTGGGCGTGGAGATTGTGGAATCGGGCTGTTGGGTATCGAAGGTAAATACCGCTGTGCCAAAGTCAACTTCATAGTTTCCTGCTTTGTCTTTAGCCTGGGTGTTTATCCAGTAGGTATGATTATTCGTCCAGTCACTGTCATTGAATGGATAAGTCCAGGTCGTTGTTCCTGTGACTACTCTCCAGGCCTGACTGTCGTCACCTGGTTGCCACTTGTTGAATCCCCCCTTCCAGTAAGTAGCTCCTTGAGTCAAGTCCCTTATCCTTATCTTTGCTTCGGCCACACCTGAACCCATTGTGCCGCCGTCATCTGCCGTACCTGAAATAAGGGTTAAACTTTCATAGGATTCTTCCGAAGGCACATTAACAATAGATGTGGGTCTATTGGGATCATAATGGAAGGTGTTGCTCGATACAGCGACCTCCTGGTTACCTGAAGGAACTGCGTTGTCAGTGGCACGAGACCACATCGTGTATTTATAATTGGCAGTCCAGACTGGAGTCGTTGCTGCATACGCCCAGTAAGCATAGGCAGGACTTGAGGCAGAAACTTCTGTCCAGTGCTCTAATCCAGGATTTAACTCATCCCAATCGGGAATTGTATTGTCCCAATAGACAGAATCTACCATTCTCATTATCGCCAGTTCAACCTTGCTCACCTCACCTGGTCCATTGTCAGAAGATGTACCTTTAATCTCAGGAGGTGCTGCAGCTATTGAATTATTAGCAGGTAAATTCACTACTGATTGCGGTTCTTCTGTATCGTAAGTGAATGTCCTTTCAGTAGGAGAACTCTGTTCATGATTGGAAATGTCCATTGCTTTGGAGCGTATGAGATACTTATTATCAGTCACAAATCCCCAGGTGGAAACATTTATCTGCCAGTTTTCACTGGTCCCACCAAAATTACCGTCAGATGCCTGAGTATTGAAGTATTGCGCTGTCCCTCCTGTGAAATTATTCCCATTAAACCAGCCCTGGGGCTCCGCCGGCGGTGATGGGTCGTTGTCAGGGTTAACCTGAATTGCTATCTTAACTCCGCTTACTCCCTGATTATCCGAAGACGTTCCTGAAATTGTATTCAGACTGCTCCTATTTTCTCCTACTGCAGGAACGGTAATTCCCGATGTGGGATAATCTGTATCATAGGTGAAACTTGCCTGTCCATAAATTGTCTCTTCATTACCTGCTTTATCTTTTGCCTTACTCTTGACGGTATAAGTCTTGTTATTAAGCCAGGCCACTGTGCTTGAATTGTATGTCCAGACTTTACTCACATTATTATAATCTGCCAGAAGCCACTTTACGCTCGCCGTCCAGGTGGATACCCCATCCCAGTACCAGCCTGCTGGCTCCTGTATCGTAATCTCTACAAAATCTACGCCACTTGTACTATCCTCTGCCGTGCCTGAGAGTTCATCCATCGCCCCGTATTTCCCTCCGTTGGCTGGCATTGTTACTGTAGAAGTCGGTTTAGATGTATCGTAAGTGAAGGTAACTGTGCTTATGGAGACTTCCTCTATATCTACATTATCAGTAGCCCGGCTATTGATAGTATAACTCTCTCCATCAGACCATGGCGGAATGCTCGTATAAGTCCAGGAGGTGGTTCCTGTGGTAAGAGTAAATGTGCTCACCGATACCCAGGTGCTACCATCCCAGTAAGGAGGTGAACTTCCTCTCTTAATCCTCACCTCTACAAATTTGACTCCACTGGCATTGTCGCTCGCTCCACCTTTTATGGCGTTAAGGGGCTTAACCAGTGAATAGTAACCTCCTGCTGTTGGCGTGGAGACCGTTGAATCGGGCCCTTCATTGTCAAAGGTAAATGTCCTTGTGGTGAAGTAAATTTCATAGTTCCCCGAATTATCTCTTGCTCGTGAATTTATCCAGTAGACGTGGTTATTTTTCCAGTCGCTATCAGTAAGTTTGTCGTAAGTCCAGTCTTCCAGCCCACTTGCCATCTCCCACCATTCACCTACCTCCCATTTTATTACTGTGCCTTTCCAATACTTGACAGGATTCTCGCTCAAATCGGCAATTCTGAGCTTAACTTCAGCCAATCCTGAACCCTCAGTCCCATCATCATCAGCAGTCCCTGAAAGGAGAGTAAGACTCTTATAATAATCTTTACTCGGTGAAGTAATAAGAGATGTCGGTCCACTCGGGTCATATTGGAAAGTGACGCTCGATACAACAACCTCTACATTCGCTTGAGGAAGTGCATTATCCTTTGCCCTGGACTTTATTGTGTACTCAATGTTAGCCGACCATGTTGGCGTTCCCTGATAGACCCAGTAGTTATAACTTGTGCTGCTATAGGTCGTATTCCAGTGCTCCTGGTAAGGATTTCCCCAGTTATTAATACCATCGTCCCAATAGACATTGTCCTCCCTCATAATGCTCACTTCTACCAGAGCGATGGTTCCGGGACCGTTCTCTGAAGCGGTTCCCTTAATAGTTGGAGGGTTCGCTATGGGAACGCCATCTTCAGGCTCGGTTATTTGTGAATCTGGAGGAGCCGTGTCTCCTGAGAAACTGACCATAGAGCTCAGTTTCTCATTGCCTGCTTTATCTTTAGCTCTGGACTGAACGGAATAGGTAGCGCCAGTTGCTACCTTAGATTTTGGAGGACCTGAGTTATAACTCCAGCTGCCACTGGCAGGGAGCCATAATTCAGTTACGGTCCAGTCGGAACCATTCCAGTATGTTTTGGTAGTTGTTCCACTTGTGATTTGAACTTCAACATAATCTATTCCGCTTAAAGAATCGCTCGCATTTCCAGTGAGATTAACGAAACTGCTGTAGTATTTTCCGCTTTCCGGAGAAGTAACGCTGCAGGAAGGTTCGACATTGTCATATGTGAAAGAATGGGTATCGGCAATTGTCTGTGTGTTGCCTGCTACATCGTATGCCTTGGACTTAGCCTGATAAGAGCCTCCATTGGTGAAAGCTGTGGAGACCGAGATATCGTAGTACCAGTTAGTCCAGCTATTTGTACTTAGGCTGGTAAGCCACTTTTCACTCGACTGCCAGGAATCACCCTGCCAGTAGAGAGTGCCACTCGATATCTGCACCAGCACCCCATTTACACCCGAGCACTCTCCGCCGCCCGGCTGAGGATCCTGGCAAGTTCCATAGACGGTAATTACGTCAAAGTGATAGTCTTTGTTGGGAAAACTAATTCCACTGGTTGGTTCAGTATTATCATAAACGATGCCTGTACAGGTAACTTTATCACCAGTATTGTTTGCTAAATCTTTTCCTTCTACACTCAAGGTATATCGGTTACCATCAATAAGACCCGAAATATAGATAGTCTGCTGGGTTGTTGTCCCGGCTTCGAGGGGGGTGAGGATATGGTAAGTATCTGTGCTATCCTGCACTTCTCCGTTAAATCCAGTCTCAGCTTTGTAGATTATTATGCCAGTATTCTGTTTCAAAGACTCACTGAGAGTCAGCGTAACTCCATTACTATTGGTAGCAGTGTTGGTACTGGGAGCTACATTGAGGAACTCTGGTTTAGTAGTATCCCAGGTGAATGTCCTGGTGGCAAAGTTTACCTCATAATTGGACGCTTTATCGAGCCCTCGGGGGATAATTGCATACTCTCCATCAGGTGGATTCCCTGCACCTGAAAATGTCCCCAGGACGCTGGTCAGTTTCCTCCATACTAAAGTAGTGGTGGAATAGTCTGTGGTGAACCATTCTGGACTATTTCCTGTCCAATCTCCGCCGCCTTTATAGTAGCCTGTATTGGGAGGGGTGAGTCCTTTTAGAGCGATCTTCACTTCCTGGACTCCTGAAGTATGGAGTTTTACCGTATTATCCTGAGAAGTTCCATTAATCTCTTCCAGACTGTTCAACTTTTCAAGAGATGCTGGCTGAGTAACGCTCGATACTGGTCTTTCGCTGTCGAGAAGGAATGTGAATTGGAAAGGAGTAGATTCTAAATTGTCGGCCTTATCTCTGGCGTTGCTTATGATTTCGTATTCGTATCCGCTCGTCCAGCCAACATTTGCATAGGTCCAGGAAGAATCGTAAAGCGTAAATTTGGAATCGCTGTCCGAATCGAGCCATTTAATAGGAGTATCCCATAATGTCCCCTGCCAGTACCAGGTTGTATCCCTGTTCAAGATCTGGAGTTGAATTCCCTGCCACTCTCCTTCAGGAGGAGCGGTATCATTGCCAGTACCGATAATTTTTGGCAAGTCATTAACCAGATACTGCGCGGGCGTAGTAATTGTCGATTCGGGAGCGCTCCTGTCGATGACAATGGAGACCGAATAGTAAGGAGTTAACTCTCCATTGGGAACTTTGTCTTCGGCTTTGCAAGTTATGATGTAACTGCCTTCATCTTTCCAGCATTCGCTAGCCGGGCTAATGTTATACTTCCAGTCTTCAGTCGTTTCATTAAAACCATCTCCATCAGAGGCAGAAGCCTCAAGCCAGACAGTATTTGGGCTCACCCACTTTCCACCATCCCAGTAGTTGTTAGTCCCCTTCTTAATATATAGTTGAACCTTATTTATCTTGCCCGGGGAAGTATCCCAGGAAGTACCCTGGATTAGATTGAAAGATTGATAGTGGTTTCCATTTGCAGGACTGGTAATTTCACTTTCCGGCTCGCTCTGGTCAATATAGAAGTATTGCCCTTCTTTTTCTGGCTCTTCTCCTGCGGAACCCTTACCTTTCGATTTAATGTTGTACCTTACGCCATTAGTCCAGGCTAATGTGGAAATATTTATTGTCCAGTCAGTTCCCGCCCCTGACCAGGAAGTTACCTGATTCCAGGTCTTGGTCGATGTCCAGACTGTGTTAGCCTGATCCCAGTAGGTAGAATACGCTGGTGCTGAAGATAGCAAGACCTTTACCCAGTCGGTAGTATATTGATCCGTCCAGCCAGTAGCAGAAGTCGGCTCCCTGAAATACCCGTCACCAGCCGGAGAATTCACACCCGTATTGGGAAGCGGAGATTTAAGTTTAAACTTATTATCGTCTGGTGTTGTATCCGCATTCCCTGCCTTATCTATTGCCCTGCCCCAGACCTGGTAGAGAACACCCACATCATTTGATACCCAGTCGACACCACCTGAATTGAACTGCCAGTTCTGACCCACCAGAGTCACCGAACTTCCGTTAATCCAGTATTCGTTATCTTGCCACTGGTCAGTTTCTGAGTTCCAGTACTTATTGTTGATGCTAACTCCAGAGTCTATACATCTTATCTTTACTTCAACTCTGGAAAGTTGCCCTGGGGAGGTATCCGAAGCAGTGCCATATATACTATTCATACTTTCGTATTCTTTCGGGCTTGCTCCTCCCTGGTCGTCTTCTGGCATGGAAAGGACTGTCTGGGGCTCAATTGAGTCATAAGTGAAACTTGCAGTGCTTATCGCAAGTTCCACATTGGTAGCTCCATCCATCGCCTGAGAATTAACTATGTAACTTGCTCCATTTTCCCAGACACCAGAAAGGCTCGTATATGTCCAGGAAGAAGCCCATACAGAACCATATTGCCAGGCGTTGTCAGCACTTAAACTTTCCCAGGAATCACCGTCCCAGTATTTACCCTGATAAGTGCCGCTCGAGCAATAGATTCTCACCGTCATACTACTCACTCCAGAAGAGTAGGAAGGCGAAGACGGATAATCAACAAAAGTCCCCCAGACCATTGTGAGGTCTTGACCATGGAAGGGATTTGCCGGACGAGAGATTGAGGAATCTGGCTTATCTGTATCGAAAATAAAAGTGCTTAAAGCCGGTGGACTTTCCGTGTTGCCCGCCCAGTCCTTATGGTAGGCTCGAACTTCATACTTATAGCCGTTCTTCCAGGTGGGAGTGGAAGCCAATACCCAGTTCTCCCCGGCAGTGGCTCCCAGCCAGACTTCACTTCCCGTCCAGCCAGGTGGGTCCCAATACTCAGTAGTAGAACCACTCAACCCCTTAACCTGAATCTTAAGGGTGGCTAATCCGGAATCGTAGCCAACAATCTCATCATATGCTGTTCCATTTACGCCACAGGAAGTTTTGCGATGAACTCCGTTTTGAGGAAGAGTAATTGTAGTCACTGGCTCATCAGTGTCGTAGAGGAAACTGTTCGAAGGATAAGGTGTAGCTTCATAATTATTCAAGTTGTCCTTGGCACGAGTTTTTACAGTGTAACTATTTCCTGAGGCGAACTTACTATTGCTAATGCCAGTGTAAGTCCAGGAAGATGACCATACAGAAGCAGTATTCCAGTATGGATTGCCTGCACCTCTCTCTTGCCAATCACTAATCGACTCATTCCAGTACCAGTCGGGAGCGAGATTCTTCTGAACGGAAATCTCCACACCTATCACCTGATAGTCGTCCCAGTAGGTTCCCCAGATTGTTGGTGGAGATACGCTACTATACTTACCGCCATTCTCTGGAAAAGTGACGTACGAATCTGGTCTCAGGGTAACAAATATGTTATCTTTCTGCCCGCTAATGGGTGTTGTTTGATTGTCTTCCACTCTTATGTAGAAAGTCCCACCTGTGGAGAAGGTAACTCCATATCCATCAGAATCCTTAAACTCCTTATATCCCTGGTTAGTGGAGAGAAAATTATAGGTTGGTGGCTGGAAGGTGGCTCCAGTATCATTGGAAGTGAAAGTGATTGTCCACGTGCTACCACCTGAAGAGTAGTTAGTGTCTCTATTGCCGTACGGGTCCTTTGCTTCCACAGTTATTATTGTGCTCCTCACCCCCACAGTCTGACTAGTAGAAAGGTTAACCTCAAAGTGGTCGGCTGCCTTAGGAGTCACTGATATTCCGGATTGGGTTCCTGTAGCCACGCTCGTATTGTACTTATCCCATGCTTTGATATTCCGGTTAGTCCCCGCTGTCTTTAAGATAACCTCAAACGGACGACTGCCATTATCAGATAATGTAAAGACATAGTCGCCGGGCAGCTGAGCCTGAAGGTCACTTGAAGAGAAAGTAACCGTGCCTGTATAGAGCGTATATTTATTGTTATATTCGTCCTGTGCCTCCACCCAGACATAATTTCCCGTGCCTCCTGCTTGAACTGAAGAAGGATAATTAAACACCTTCAGGTGGTGAGGAGACTTTGCCACTACTTCAATATTATCTTGCTGTCCCTGGTATGAGGCATCTTTAGCTCTCACCCAGATTCCGGTTCCTACCTTATATATCGCCACATAGTTATCCTTGTGGACGTAGCCGTTAGTCATAGATGCTGGTGCCGGGGAATTCCAGTCGGGAGCAACTGAACATTCGAAAGTGAGTGTTGTATTGTAGGAGTCATTATTATTCCCAAATTGGTCCTTAGCCCAGATAGTAATACCTTCAGCCACACCAGCAGTACAGAGAGTGGACATCTCTACTTTAAAACTATTAACTGCTCCTGCATTAACCTGAATGTTCTGGTGGTATCCTTCCCGGGAAGGGGTCTCAATCTCATAAACCTTTACCCAGCGAGTTCCTTTTGTCTTCAATCTCACAGTATTAGTGGAAGTTGTCCCTTCAAAATTATGCTCCCCCTGTTCGCTCACTAAAAATGTGTAATCTGAGGGAAGGCCATCCCCTTGAATGGTCAGTGGATCGTCATCGTCAAATCGAATTGTCTTATCGTAATTTTTAACAGTATTTCCACAGGAATCTGTTACTCTCACATAGACGCTTCTTCCCTCTCCGGCTGCTATCACAGGGGTGGTATTCACCTTAACTTCATAGGCTGCAGGGGTTCCTACATTGACAACGATACCAGTCTTCTCTCCTGTAACTGATGTATTCACCGTGTCGGTCGCCTTTATCTTCCAGCCGGTCTGAGTGGCTGTCCTCAAGATTACACCTGTAGATTGCGAGACAAGCCAGCTATGGTTCCCCTGGTCTTGCGGAACAAAGGTATAATCGGCTGGCAATGATGCATGAGCCTCTGCTTGTGAATAGAATGTTACAGTCCCTCCATAAGCGGGGTCACTCACCTGGTTATCAAATTCATCATAGACTTTGACAGTGACATCGTAAAGTGTTCCTGCAGTAACCGAGGCAGGAAAAGTAACTGTTATATAGCTGGCGGAGGCATTCTTAACTAAAATAGTCTTTTCCGCTTTGATATTGGAGTCAACGCTGTCCTTCACTTTAACTACAATGTTTCCCGCCTTGAACAACGTCACTCCAGTACTGGTTGCTACACTAAAATAGTGAACGCCCTCATCTTGAGAAGTAAACTGATAGTCTTGAGGCAGGATAGCTGAAGGGTCGTCAGGGCAAGAGAACTGTAGAATTCCCAGATAACTTTTGGCCACTCCCTCTGATCCGTTCAAGGCAGAAATTGTGACTGGTTCAGCCACACCGGCAGTCACTGTAGTAGACATACTTATCGCGAAATGTGTAGCGGGAAGAGTATAGCAGAATTGCTGACCCTTCTCCGGAGGTGTGGCTTCCTCATTACCGAGTTTATCTGTCGCCCTGGAAGTATGGGTATAGTAATGGCTGTCTTCCCAGGTCACTGAACAGGTATCCACCGACCAGTGTGCCCAGTTATCACTTGTCGTCGCTTGCATCCAGCAGGCAGTAGCGACGAAGACTGTCCAGGTAGACTGGTCAACATTCCAGTAAAGGCTATCTTCGTTTCTCTTAATTTTGAGAACCAAATTCTGAACGCCAACCCCGGCATCACTTGCAGTTCCGTCGACCCGATCGTAGGTGCTATTATAAGCCCCATTATTGGAAGTGGGCGCAGCCTTGTCGCAGGTGAAACTGAAAGTGGTAAGGTTTGCCTCAAAGTTCTCTGCCTTATCCTGGGCACGGCAATTGATCGTGTAAGTAATGCCATTCTCCCAACCAGGAACATTAGTATATGACCAGGTAGTACTTCCTGACCCAACATCAAAGTAGGAAGTAGCAGTCCAGGTAGAGCCGTTCCAGTAGTAATTGTCAGAACTCCTCTTAATCCGCACTCCTACCTCTTTAACACCAGAGGGACTGCCAGTAGAGGAATCGAAGGCAGTGCCAGTAAAATTGGAAACACTTGCATAATAAGGATACAAGGGATCTTGCGAGCTGGGAGAAGTAATTGTTGAAGTTGGCCGGGTTATATCGTATTTGAAACTACATTTTGTACTGAACGTTTCACTATTATAGGGATAAGCCTTATCATAAGACCAGGTTCTCACTTCTATTACCTGTCCATCCATTGATGGACCCCAGGCACCCGGCATAGATACCGACCAGGGAAAAGCATCGCAGTTTATCTCATAATTGCCAGGGGTTCCCCACGCCAATCCTTTCCAGGCTAAATAGGTAGTAGTTCCTGTTGGTAAATAGCGAATATTTACCAGAACCTGGTCTACTCCAGAACCATTTATTGGGTCGGTTGCATCACCAGTAACCGAACTCGGCGCTGTTGCCTGATTGAAACAGTCACCGTCCTGAGGAGAAGTGACGCTGGAAATCGGGGCAGTCTCGTCATAACCAAAATACTTGCCTCCAATATCACCAATTATGTTTGAATCAGGAACATTCTCCACATTTCCCGCAGTATCCTGCGCCTTAGACCAGAGCCGGTATCTCTGGCCATCTTGCCAGGAGGAAAATCCCGTATACTCCCAACTGGTAGTCCCTGTAGCCACCTGCCAGCAGTTAGTATCGTATCCCACCTCAAAACTCGGACCTCCCTTCCAGTATTTTGCTCCTCCAACGTACTGTTTAAGACATATTTTCACATTTTCCAAATTGTCGTATTCGTCGAGGGCTGTTCCTGCTAAAGAGGGTCCACTGCTATAGATTCTATTAGGAACGAGGGAAGTAATAGTTGACTGAGGAACACTGGCATCGTAAGTGAAGGTTGCCTGAGGCCAGGGCTGAGCCTGCTTATTTGGGCCGCTGGGCTGACCAACCGCTCCATCCTCAGCATATACTGTGACCTCATACTGAACCATATTATCCCAGATGACTCCAGATGTATTGAAATACCATTCCCTCGATTTACCCGTGCCCCGGAAATTTGTCTCAATCCAGATGGGAGTGGCGCTGGAGGTCCAGGTGCTCGCTTGAGTCAAGTATTTACTATTGGTCAGGTTTACAACTTTCAGATATACTTTCCCCTTAGGGTCTATATCTAAGGTATTATCAGTAATAGTGCCATTAATTTCATTCATTGAAGTATACCACTTGCCATCTTCAGGCACGGTCAAAGTGGCTGTGGGTGCAATTACATCATACCAGAACTTCTGGCTGAGAGGGACAGTTCCCAGATGATTAACTCTATCCCAGGCTCGAGTATAAATTTCATATTGGTGACCGTCAGTCCAGCAGGCTGTAGGATAAGCAATTGTATATACCCAGTTCGGGTCAACATAACTGGTCACTTGCAGCCACTGCTCACTCGTTGTAGAAACCCAGACTGAGCCATTCCAGTAGGTGGCACCCAGTGTAAGGTCTTTAATCCAGAGCTGGACCTTATCCGCTCCTGAAATTCCACTGGCACTATCAGTAGCCTGGCCTTTGATTGATGTCTGTTTATTTTTCTTTGTATCAGACGGGTCACCAATGGCTAATGTGGGGTTATTTGCATCGAGCTTCACCGTCCTCTCCACTTTGTTGTAGCCATGTCCTCCGTCCGAAGAACGGCCCCTTGCCTGGATTAGATAAGTCTCGCCATCTTGCTGGTCATCCCAGGTGGTACTGGGATAAGTCCAGTTAGTCCCATCGGCATTGTTCCAGAACTCTCCAGTGAGTTCTTCTTCAAATGAAACCCCATTCCAGCAATAGCCATCAGACTGCCTCTCGATACGTACTTCAGCACCGAGACAGGTGGCTGGAGTTGAGGGAGTAATCCAGGCAGTTCCAGAAATATCGAGTAGCTGGCTTTGTATGTCTATATCTCCACTGGCTGCCGGAGTGCTGATTGATACAGAAGGAACAGTGACTGTAAAAGTAGAACTTATTTCAAAATATTGACCATCGGGATTGGTAACCTTTACAGTGTATAATCCATCAGTGGCATCATTATCCACCTTAATGTGAGCGGTGAATGCGGAAGAACTGGTGTAGGTGGTAGAAGTAAATGTTACCTCTGTGCCAAAATCAGCCCTGACTACTGTAGAAGTCGTGCCCCAATTCTGATAATTACTTCCAGAAAAACTAATGCTTCGGTTTGCACCTTGACCTCCACTTTGAGGACTGAAACTGGATATGGTTGGCGCAGGAATAGTAAAAGTCTGTGCTGAAGGCTGTGAAGATTGGCCATCGGGGTTAAAAACGATAACCTTGTATGGACCACCATCAATCGTGGGATTAATCTTGAGCGTGGCTACAATCTGGCTTTCCGTAACTGTGCTAGAAACAATGGAAAAATCGTTAACCGTTGTATAGGAAGAAGTCGCCAGCGAAAAACCGAGACTCGCCTTCGTGCCCCAGGTCTGGAAAGGACCAGGGCTTCCACTACTAACAGTTATCTGAAAATACTGGCTTGTGAGATAGTCATTTGTAATCTGAATACTGCTGATTCCTGGTGCAGGAAGAGTTGAGGTAATAATTCTATCAAAGAGAACTTTGCCATCCTCTATACCGGTGGTTCCTGTATAAATAAATGGAAGAGGATTGGGGCTAGGAAGAGGCTTATATGGGAAACACGGCCTATCGCCAGCAGCCACCAAGGTATTAGTTGATTCCCACACGCTACTACCACTATTATATTTTAGATAAATAATGCTGCCTGAGTTACTGTCATAAGCCACATAAATATCATTATTTGGCATAAGGGTCATTGTGGCATTTTTGGCCGGGACATTGGTCTGATCGAGGATAACGCCAGCGCTATAACCATTACTACTGTTAGTCCTTGTCGAATAACATACATATCCCTGAGTTCCTTGTGCACCGGCGATGTTGCCAACCCAGACGATATGACTGTAGACAAAATCGGGAGTAGTTACTGCACAGATATTCTGCGAATAAGTGTTCTCGTCAGTGCCAGCATTCGTACCCACTGTCTGGGCTGTGGGAATAGTATTCCCCGCATTAACATAGATTCCTCTAAATAGACTGTCATCGTTCTGGAGAGCGAGAGTTCTCCCATTATCAATGGGAACGGCGCTAATTTTCTGATTGTCATCAGGGTCGGTATTCTGTCCTGTGTCCAATCTGCTTGTCCATCCCGAGGAGGTGACTGAGTTTGTTGCACCAGTATTCTTTCCGGTTACAATTGCCCCCCGGCCACTGTTATCCATATCCTTCTGTTCAGCAGCAAGCCACATATATTCATCAGAAGCGCGGAAGATAACCACCCGGGAATTCGGTTTAATCCATTCGTCGAAATCAAAGTTTATGTTCGCCTCCTGAGAGCCCTGGGCAAGCCAGGAGATTGTGCCGTCCTGTTGTAAAGTCCCTTTCCTCACCCAGACCTTTCCCTGTACCGAAGGTGACCAGGACACATTTCTTGGACCAGCGGCAACATAAACCGAAGAAGAATCTTCAACATACCAGACCGAGCCAAAAGATAAGGGAGGAGTAGCATGAGACCCAGAGACATCATCAAAGACCTTTTTGTAGTGGTTTGTGTACTGCTCATCCGAAGGCCAATTTACTCCATCAGAAGAGTATTTCCAGACAAAATTCACGCCATCATCATAGAATACCCAGTATCCCCAGTCATTAGCGATAAGCTTCCTTAAACCCCCATAAGAAGTATCTCCCGAACCAATTGTGGAAGCTGCCTCGCACCTGGGAACAAATAGAAAATAGAAAATAGAAAATAGAAAAATAATAGTAGCCGCAGGTCCGAAAAGACTCCGAGGAGACGTCGGACTCCTTCGGAGCTTCAGCCTGCGTAAGGTAGAAAAGAGGGTGTCTCTAATTTTTTGTAATTTCTTGCGCGTTCGGGTAGAAGGTGGGAAAATATTGTGGTTAGTTCGAGGGTCGGAAAAGCAAACATCAAGGTTTTGTGGCCAGTCTCTTTTATTCAACTGTGGTTGGGAATTTTCTTCTTTCAATATATTTCCCTTACTAATGGAGTGTCCAAAATTTGCGCCCGTCTTTCGTAAACTCGATGCGATAATGAGTCTTATCTTTCTTCAAAATGTTGCTCTCTCCAGAGGACGGCGACCATGGAAGGTCGCCCCTACGCGTCTTATCGGACGACTCTTGAAGGTCCTCTTTACGGTTCTCCTCTGGTTCTGGAGTCCTTCTAAAATCTCTTCCGATGACCGAAATGATGAAACCTTTCAGTTTAGATTTATTTTTCATAATCTTCTCCTCAATCTTGTTTTGTCAAACTTTCGTTCGATAACAAATAAAAAATGCCGAATCAACAGCATCTCCCTAAAGGCACTCCACCAAGGGCGATGCGTCGACTCGGCACCGTCGAAATGAGTCAGGTTAACTATCTACACATACGTATCCTGTTCAGATAGCTCCCCTAGACTCCAAATGTACTCTTCGGTAACCCGGCTACCCCGATAGATATCGGGGCCCGTGGCTTTGCGTCCCACCCTTACGGCGTGGTTTGCCTTTATCGGAGTAAGATATTCAATTTTCAAAGATTTTTTCTGGATTTTTCCGAACACGCAATTTCTATTCTTATCTGGCCCTAATTATATATAATATATAAACAAAAAAAGCCGAATCATCAAACTTTCGAACCCCGCCCTCGGTGTTTCACCGCAAGTGTGGGTTGATAATTCGGCTCGACTCTTCGGTGACCCGGCTACCCCGATAGATATCGGGGCCCGTGGCTTTGCGTCCCACCCTTTCGGTGTGGTTTGCCCTTGTCGGAGTTCGTATTCTATTTTCGCTATTATCTTATCACAACTTTCCTTAATTGTCAAGCCTAAAATTGTAAATTTTCCAGCCCCAGAAATCTACTATTTATTAATCAACACTTTAATAGGCTTGCTGTAACCAACATTACCCCAGAAATCCTCAGCCCCAGCCCTCAAATAACGAATGCCCTCTTCCAATTTCCCGGGGTCGAGCGTTATGGAATAGGGAGCTCCAAAGGCAAGTCTTCCTGTCTTTACCCATTCTTGAACCCCGCTTGAGCTTTTATCCCGCGATATTTCCAGCCACGCTTTCGCAATATCTCTACCTGATACTGAAGCGGTGACCGGCCTCTTTTCCTTTATCTCCTCGCCATCAGCAATATCAAGAATTTCCACTGAAACCTTTTTCTCATTAGGCGGCACAAGTTTAATAGCCAAGGCGGGTTCGAAAATAGTCACCGAACGTGTCAAAGAAGACGGAGGCTTGCCTTCCGACTCCTGGTCAAGCCATGTATTGACCGTCTCGCTCCCCCAGGCACTAGCCAGTATCGGAGATACTTGAGCTGAATTGAGGTTCTCATCTGGCGACCAGATAGCCACATAGTTCTCTTTATCGAAACTTACCACGCTCAGGGGAACTTCAATCCAGAACCACTTTGCCTCTCCTACACCCTCCAGAGCTTCCTCAGGGTCACCCTCCAGTGGAATATCCTCCTCCGAAACTAAGAAAAAAGAGTGGCTTTCATCCCACTGAGAAGAATAATTAATTCCAATGTATATCTTGCCCAAATATGGCGAGGATAT